>JAABUZ0100000285.1_pt1 | contig 129327 bp, 106 predicted proteins | sample 5562091 | NCBI WGS metagenome assembly JAABUZ01 (sample SAMN12813069, study PRJNA571459) | rock metagenome | isolation source: Antarctica rocks | place: Antarctica: Victoria Land, Linnaeus Terrace sud | collected 2015-12-21 | reverse complement strand
GGGTTGCTGTCCAAGTCCACCATGTTCCCTGCCTCTTTGGCGGCCTGCGTGCCGCTGTTCATTGCCACGCCGACATCGGCCTGCGCGAGTGCGGGCGCGTCGTTGGTGCCGTCGCCGGTCATCGCCACGAGCCTGCCTTCCGCCTGCTCCTTTTTAATCAGGGCCATCTTGTCTTCTGGCTTGGCTTGCGCGAGGAAGTCATCCACGCCCGCTTCCTGGGCAATGGCCGCTGCCGTCAGCGGGTTGTCGCCAGTAATCATGACCGTCTTGATGCCCATCGCGCGCAGGTGGTCGAAGCGCTCGCGCATGCCGCCCTTGACGATGTCCTTCAGGTAGATGACGCCCAAAGGGCGGTCGTTGAGCACGACAGCCAGGGGCGTGCCACCCTGTTTGGAGATGTCGTCGGCGATCTCCTGTAGCTGGGAGGGAACCGTGCCGCCGCTGCTTTTGACGTAATCGGCGACCGCCTGCACGGCCCCCTTGCGCACCCGTACCCCATTCATATTCAGGCCCGACATACGCGTTTGCGCGGTGAACGGGATAAACTCGGCATCTTTTTCCGCCATCTCGCGTCCGCGCAGGCCGTACTTTTCCTTGGCAAGCACGACAATGCTGCGGCCTTCCGGCGTCTCGTCGGCCAGGCTGGACAGCTGAGCCGCATCGGCCAACTCGCCGAGATCCACTCCCGGCAGGGGGAGGAACTCCGCGGCCTGGCGATTCCCTAGCGTGATCGTGCCAGTCTTGTCTAAAAGAAGCACGTCCACATCCCCCGCCGCCTCGACTGCTTTGCCGCTCATCGCCAGCACGTTGTACTGCATCACGCGGTCCATGCCCGCAATACCGATGGCGGATAGCAGGCCGCCGATGGTGGTGGGGATCAAGCACACCAGCAGCGCGATCAAGACGGTGATGCTCGGCGCGACGCCCCGGCTGCCCGCAGACACGGCCTGCCCGACATTGTACTGCGCAAACGGCAGCAAGGTCACGGTGGCAAAAAGGAAGATCAGCGTCAGGCCTGCGATGAGGATGTTCAGCGCGATCTCGTTGGGCGTCTTTTGGCGCGACGCCCCTTCGACCAGGCTGATCATGCGGTCGATAAACGTCTCGCCGGGGTTGGCCGTGATCTCGATCTTGATCTGGTCGCTGATGACCTTGGTGCCGCCCGTGACGGCAGACCGGTCGCCGCCCGCTTCGCGGATGACAGGGGCCGATTCGCCCGTGATGGCCGACTCGTCGACGCTGGCGATGCCTTCAATAATGGTGCCGTCGCTGGGGATGATGTCGCCCACCTCGCACAGCACAACGTCGCCTTTGCGCAGGCTTGACCCGGCCACTTCTTCAATCTGGCCGCTTTTGCCCACGCGCTTTGCCATTGTTGTAGAGCGGGTCTTGCGCAGCTCGTCGGCCTGCGCCTTGCCGCGCCCTTCAGCGATGGCTTCGGCGAAGTTCGCGAACAAGACCGTGAACCACAGCCACAGGGCGATCTGCCCCACAAAAGCCCGCTCCCAGCCTCCGACATGGGCGGCCAGGTCGCGCAGGAAGATCAGGGTCGTCAGCACGCTGCCGACCCAAACCACGAACATGACCGGGTTTTTGGCTTCGGCGCGCGGGTCGAGCTTGACGAACGCGTCGCGCAGGGCACGCCGCACGATGGGCGGGTCGAACAAGGGCCGGGCGCGCCGTCCGCCGGGCGCGGGCGTGCCGGTCGCATTGGGATCGGGTGCCGCCCCTGTCATCTGGTTGTCTAATGTCACTGCCATAATTAATCCTTGCTTAGAATGTCTTGCCTGAATGCATCAGGAAGTGCTCGACGACCGGGCCGAGCGCGACGCCGGGGAAGTAAGTCAGCGCGCCAACAATAATAATCACGCCCACCAGCAGGCCCGCGAACAGGGGCGTGTCTGTGGGGAACGTGCCCGGCCCCACGGCCACGCGCTTCTTTTTGACCATGCTCCCGGCAATCGCGAGCAGCGGGATAATCATCAAAAAGCGCCCGACCAGCATGGAAATGCCCTGGGTCAGGTTCCAATAGGGCGTGTTGACCGAAATGCCCGCAAAGGCGCTGCCGTTGTTGCCCGTAGTCGAGTCGTAGGCATACAGCATCTCCGAAAACCCGTGCGGCCCGCTGTTGTTGGTGTTGGCCGACGGCATGGCGTTGACACTCGTGCCGACCTTGTTCCAGTACGCGGCGGGGTGGGGGACATGCGTAACGGCAGCCAGGGCGGTAAAGCCCAGCACGTCCAAAGCCAGCACCAGGGTCGCCAGCATCGCCATCTTCACTTCATACGCTTCCACTTTTTTGCCCAGATACTCCGGCGTGCGCCCGACCATCAGGCCCGCGATAAAAACGGCGAGGATGGCATACATCAGCATGCCGTACAACCCCGCGCCCACGCCGCCGAAGATCACTTCGCCGGTCATGATGTTCGCCATCGGGACGAGGCCACCCAGGGGCGTGTACGAGTCGTGCATGGAATTGACCGCCCCGCACGACGCGTCCGTGGTGACCGTGGCGAACAGGGCCGAGCGCGCGATGCCGAACCGTGTTTCTTTGCCTTCCATGTTGCCGCCGCTGTCACCGAGGACGGATGCCCGCGTTTCCACCCCCTGCGCCGCGATCAGCGGGTTGCCCTTCGCTTCCTGCACATAGGCGACGCTGACCCCCACCAAAAACAACGCCCCCATCGCCGCCCAGATCGCCCAGCCCTGCCGGGTGTTTTCCACGTACAGGCCGAACGTGTACACGATGGCCGCCCCGATCAAAAAGATGGACAGCACCTGCACCATGTCTGTGAGCGGGGATGGGTTCTCAAAAGGATGCGAGGAATTGGCGTTGAGCGGCCCGCCGCCGTTCGTGCCGAGCATCTTGATGGCTTCCTGCGACGCATACGGGCCGCCCGGAATGATCTGCGTGCCGCCCTCGACCGTAGTCACCGTTTGGTACGCATGGAAGTTCTGGACAACGCCCTGCTGACAGAGAAACAGCGCATACACCAGGCACAGCGGCAGCAGCACATACAAGGTCGTGCGGGTCAGGTCCACCCAGAAGTTGCCGATGCTCTGGCCTGTCCGCCGCGCCAATCCGCGCACCAGAGCGATGGCGATGGCGATTCCCGTGGCGGCGCTGAAGAAGTTGTGCGAGGTCAGGGCGACCATCTGCGAGAAGTACGACATCGTGTTCTCGCCCGAATACGCCTGCCAGTTGGTGTTGGTGGTGAACGAGGCCGCCGTGCTGAACGCCAGATCGGGCGTCATGGCCGTGCCATACGGCGGCGCGTTTTTGGCGTCGCCGAAGTGCATCGGGTTCAGCGGCAAAAACGCCTGCCAGCGCAAAATGGCGTAGGTGACCAGCAGCGTCACGACACTAAACAGCAGCATCGCCGCCGTGTAAGTCGTCCACGGCATTTCTTCGCCCTCGCGCACCCCGCCGGCCTTGTAGATCAAACGCTCGACCGGCCCCAGGATCGGCGAAAGCCATGTCCGCTGCCCCTCGAACACCTTAAACATAAAGGTGCCGAACGGCTTGGTGAGCGCCAATATCAACGCGAAGAAGAGTGCGATCTGAAACCAGCCAATGAAAGTCATGGAACGGTGCTCCTTAAAAGCGGTCGGGCCGGATCAGGGCATAAAACAAATAAATGGTCAGGCCGACCGTCGCCATGCCCGCCAGCGCGTACTCGAACAGCATCATCGTCTCCTTAAAGCTTCTCGCAGCCATACGTGTAGCCGAGCGCGAGTACAAAAAAGCCGACCGTCGCCAGCAGAAACCAGAAATCAGGCATTTGCCTCTCCTTCACGTTGCAAAACAAACTCGACCAGCACCGCTTCGGTGCGCGCATCCACACTGATCCGCATCTGACGCACCGCCGCGCCCGTCATCTGCGCTGCCAGGCGGGCCAGCTCTTCGCGGCAGTCCGCCAGCAGCGCCTCATAGGCTCCCTGCACGATCTGCGCGCCCGCCTCCCTGCCGACAATCATCCGGCTCATCGGTGTCAGCGCGTGTGTCAGCCGCACCGCCAGAATGCCCCCTTGCAAAGAAACGTGGGTGGCGGCGGGCGCGAGGCCCAGGGCGCGGCGCAGGCAGCGGCTCAGCGAGCGGGTGGCCGCGTCTTGTCGTGTCCGGCAGTCGTACATTCCTGTTGTCATCCAGCGCCAGCACCTCGCTTTCCCCCTGCATTTCCCAGGCATAGTTATATCCGGCCTGTCGTAAAGACGCCGTATCGGTTCGCGCCCGCCCGTGTAGAGATTTCGTAAAGATTCGGGGGACGTGCCAGGATCGTCCTGTCGATCTTCGGGGCAGGAGAGCGCGTGCTGACCGTGTGGCTGCGGCCGCTTGAGGGCGTTGCCCAGGCGTTGTAAGCCTGTCCCAACGACGGAAGGATTTGTTCCGTCGTTGGTACGCGCTTACCACGCCCTACAAATGCCGAAGCAATGCTGCCACACCAAAAGGGCTTGTAGAGAAAACGAGGCTGGGGCTAAAGATCGTATAAAGATTGCTTGCAGCGGGCGCGTTTGCGGCCCGGCAGGGATGACTTTTCGTGCCGCGCTAGGTATGAGTCAGAGCATCAAATGGGCCGAAGACGACACACGAAAAGGAACGCAAACATGAGCGCCTGGACTGCCGAAACTGCCGCCGAACAAGACGACATCGCCTGCGTGCGCTGGGCACGGCCTGTCCGCCCGGACAAAGTCGGGCGGCTGTACCAAACGGATGCGCGAGGCATCACCGATGAAGCACTCATTGACGACGTGGGGTGCGCCCTGTTTTTGCGCTGCCGGAGCATCTGCGCTGTCACGGACGCGGTGCGCGGGCGCGTGGCCTGTCCGCGCTGCACGTGCGTGATTGTGCGGGCGCGCACCGGCAACAGTGCGCTCAGCCGGGCCGAGCGCCTGCGCTGCGCGGGCTGCGGCTGGCACGCGACCTGGGAGCGCTACCGGCAGACATTCCACGGGCAGCAGCTGTATGGGGCCGGAGGAATGGAGGCGTTTGAAACGTTTCTGGCGCGCTTTGAGCAGGCGCAAACCGCGCGCGAGAAACTGTTTGCCATCGACCGCCTGATCCATTCGTTCCACTACAACCTGTCGGCGGGGGCGAAAACGCCCGCGCCGAGCCGTCCCGCCGCCGCCAATCTGCTGGAAGGCAGCCTCGCCGAAGTGGTCGGCTTTCTCGACCGGCTGAGCCACGGGGATACGGCCACGCCGGAAATGCGCGCGACGCGGGCGGCTTATGAAAGCCTTCTGCCGAACACATGGGCGGGCAGGCAGTATCGCGCGGCGGAGTAATGCGGGGGGCGGACGGGCGTGCCTGTGCCGGCGGTGGAAAAGCAGTTCCCCTGTCCCAATCGCGCCCTGCACTGGCAGACCCAAAGGGTCGGGGGATCATGAGTACCATGCCCTGAAGCCCTCCGGGTCTGCCAGTGCAGGGCACGGCTAATCGGATGGGCCGCCCCTTCGGGGCTTAGGACAAGTGCCCGAAATGTGTCTTCAGCCCCAAAGGGGGTGTGCTCCGATCAGCCGTGCCCTTCAGGGCATGGAACCAACGCATAGCCGTGCCCTGCACTGCACTGGCAGACCTGGAAGGCTGGCAGACCCGGAGGGCTTCAGGGCATGGTTCTGGCCGTGCGGCTTTAGCCTTCCGGCGCGCGGGTGTCCTGCTCCAAAGCGGTCAAACGAAGGCGCATCTCGCTCATCTCGTCATCGCCCAGCCCCTCGGCGCAGCCGGTCACGATGCGCTGCGCCCGGCTCACCAGCACGCGGTGGAAAGCAGGGTCGGTGACGGTGGCGGCGATGTCGGCCAGCGCCCGCAGCAGGCGCAGGCTGACGGCGACATCGGTTTTGGCATACAGGCGTATCTGCTCAAAGGCCGAGTCCACCAGGCGCTCAAAGCCGAGCCAGGGAATGGTCACGCGGAGGGTGCCGGGCGGGCCGTACAGCAAAGTGTCGGGCGGCTCGCGCGAGGCGAAGCGGATCAAAATGCGGCTGAGCTGGTCTACGCAGGTGATACCCGTGCTGGGGTCGTTGACGGCGGGCGAGATGGCCTTGAGCGCAATGTCCACGATCTGCAAGATGCCGAACCCCACGTCCTGCTGCAATGTGCGCGTCGGCCCGATGTCAAATGCCTCCTGCAAGGCGGCCCGAAGGCTGGGTGTGAGCTTGTCGCTTTTAGTCACCGAAAGCAGCGGCACGCCTTGAGGGACAAAATGGCCGACGCGCCGCACCACATGGACGGTGATGCTGTACGCCTTCGCCAGAGCGACAAGCCGGACGCTGTCGATGAACCGCACATACCCTGACGCAGGGCTGAGGACGGCAGCCTCGTGCCCGCTCGCAGCGGGCGGGTCGGGGTCGGGCAGCCGGTGCTCGCGCAGGGGCTTGGGCATGGTGTCGTCCATGATGCCCTCCGTTTCCTGCGCGATGCAGTCAACGATATGGTTGACGCTGATGGCCTGCGAGATATGGTGAATGAAAAACAGCAGCCACCCGACACACGCCAAAGCGAGCAGCATCGCGCCAAGAACGGTCAGCACAGGCTCGAAGGCATGAGGCAAAGCGCGGGCGGCGGGCAGGGCAGCCAGGCAGTAGGTGAACGTGCCCAGAAAGATGCCCAATGTCTGCTGGGTCACGCGGTCCTGGGAGAAGGAAACGATGATGCGGGGCGAAAACTGCATCGACGCCAGTGTCAGGGTCATCAGCAGAATGGCGAAGACGATAGACACGACAGTCATCATGGACGCGGCGATGCAGCCCAAGATCACCTGCGCCACCTGCGGGTCGTGGTGGGAGGGGAACAGCACGCGGGGCACCCAGGCGCTGAGCGCAGGCACGGCCTCCTCGCCTGCCGACAGCAAGGCTCCCGCCGCGCCGAGCACCAGCGCGATCAGAAGCGGGCGTACCAGAAAGCCGCCGCGCAGGTTGTAGGCGGCCTGACGCAGCAGCAGCGCCCCGCGATGCCGCCGGGGGCCTCGGTAAGCAGAGGGATTATCCACGGACGCATCTTTTCAGCACTTCGGCCCGAATGCTGTCCACAGTCGCGCCTTCGCGCAGCAGGGCGACGGCGGCGGCCCCCGTGCCCATCAGGGCCAGGCCGAGCAGCAGATGGTCGGTGCCGACAGCGGCTTTGTCGAACCGATGGGCTTCCTGGCCCGCCAGCACGAGTGCGGCGCGGGCACGGCTTGTCAGTGGCAGGGCGTGCTGCTCTCGCGGCGGGGCCGAACGCAACGGAGCGGGCACTTTCTCGTGCGTGTCCGCCACCCGTCCCAAAGCCCGGCGTATGTTTTCTCCCTTGACATCCAGATGGTTCAGGATAGCGACGCCCACGCTGCCGGGTTCGCACAGCAGCCCCAAAAGCAGATGATCGGTGTCCACGCACTGCTGACGACCTCGCCATGCCTCGCCCTGCGCGTGCCGCAACGCGAGCCGTGCCTGCGTGTTCAGCGCAGGCAGGCCCGGCTCGTGGGGAAACATCAAGGAATCGGCATCCCCGGCGTCCTGGTCTTCGTTCGGCACGGCGGGACGTGCCTGCGCCCGCGTCCGAGACAAAGCGGCGTGCTCCATCCAGCCGATCCAGATCAGCAGCGTGCCCGCAAAGCCGCAGGCGAAGCTGAGCGCCCCAAGCGCGCTTGCAGGCGGCGTGCCCAGGATGTGGAAAAGGTAAGACCATCCGACAAGCCCAGGCCCAGCCGAAAAAGTGCAGCACGCGCACGCGCCGTTTGTCGCCCTGCCGCCGCGCTGTGCGTATGGCCGCCAGCGTGCCCAGCAGCAGGCAAAGGCAGACGGCCAGGGCCAGTTTATTGAACAGCATCGCCGGGACTTTCTCTGGCCGCCGCGCCCGGCGCGGGGCGTCGCGCACGCGTGTCGCTCAGATACCAGGGCACGTTGATGACCACCACGCGGCTGTCCCCGCGCAGCAGCAGGGCGGCCTTCAGCCCGGTCGCCCGCTGGTTGTGCAGCAGGTATTGGTACCAGCGCGCTTCGATCAATTCGGGGATAATCACGGCGATCATGCGGTCGGGAAACGAGTCTTTCAGCTCATGCACATAGGCCAGAAACGGCGTGAAGACGCGCCGGAACGGCGATGCCAGAATGATCAAGTGCGGCGAGGGCAGGCCCGCCGCGCGGCAAGGCGCTTCGACGCACGTGTTCCACCGGGCGCGCAGGGCGTCGGCCTCCTGGTCGTCGGTGCTGATATGGAGCGCGATCACATCCGGCGACAAGTCCAGCGCAAACCGCAGGGCTCGCTCCGTGATGGTCGTCCAGCCCTTGATGGGCACGGTGATGACCGGCGGGGTGCGGCGATTCATGTCCAGCGGCCCGCACGCTTCGATCTCCCGCGCGACATGGGCATAGTGCTTGTGAACCCGGCTGAACAGCAGCAGCAGGCACGGGATCATCAGCAAAGTGACCCAGGCTCCTTCCGCGAACTTGGTGACCAGCACGACCGCCAGTGTGATGGCCGTGGCGAGCGTGCCCAGCGCGTTAATCAGCAGGGATGTGCGCGCGCGCCTTTCGGCTTCAGGGGTGCTGCCGGAGTGCGTGCGCCAATGCATGACCATGCCCGCCTGCGAAAGCGTAAACGCGCCGAACGCGCCGATGGCGAACAGGGGGATCAAGCGGTCGGTGATGCCGCCGAACGCGGCAAGCAGCAGCGCGGCCAGCACGGTCAACACGAGAATGCCCAGCGAGTACACCAGCCGCCGGTTGCGGTTTGCGAACGCGTGCGGCAGAAAGTGATCCTGGGCAATCAAGCGGCACAAGCGCGGGAACCCGGCAAAGCTGGTGTTGGCCGACAAGCACAGCACGGCCAGCACGCTCGCCAGGGTGACATAGTAAAAGACGCCCCGGCCCATGATGGCGGCGACCAGCATGGACAGCACGCTCTGGTAGCCCGCGCCGCTTGGCTCGGTCGCGCCGATGCCATACGCGCGGCACAGAAAGGCGATGCCCGCCAGCAGGACGCCTAAGATGAGGACGATAAGCGTCAGGGTTTTCTGGGCATTGCGCACGGCGGGCCTTGCGAACGCGCTGATGCCGTTGGAAATCGCCTCCACACCGGTCATGGCCGTGCATCCACTGGCAAACGCACGCAGCAGGAGCCACAAAGTCGCGCCGGTGGTGGCCGCTGGCAGGGCCGGCGGCACGCGCACAGCGATGGGATGCCCGTGGCTTTGCAGCACATGGGCCACTCCAACAACCAAAGTCAGTCCCAGGCACCCGACAAACAGGTACGTGGGCAGGATAAACGCCACGCCCGCTTCGCGCACGCCGCGCAGGTTCAGCAAAGTCACAATGCCCAAGATCAGCAGGCATAGAGCCAGGATGTGGCCGTGCAGGGCGGGCAGGGCAGACACCAAAGCCCCCACGCCCGCCGCAATACCCACGGCGACATTGAGCACATAGTCCAGCAGCAGCGAAGCCGCCGCCAGCAGGCCCGCGCGCGTGCCGAGGTTTTCTTTGGCGACGGTATATGAGCCGCCGCCGGTCGGGTACGCTTCGATGGTCTGCCGGTACGAAAAGTAGAGGATCAGCAGCAGCGCGAGGATCAGCAGAGTGATCGGGCCGACATACGCCAGGCCCAAGACGCCGAGGGGCAGCAGCAGAGTCAGTGTCGCTTCCGGCCCGTAGGCTGCCGACGACAAGGCATCCAGGCCGAGCATGGGCACGCCCGCGACCGGCCCGACCTTCTGCCCTTCCTCTTCGTGCGAGGCCAGCGGCCTGCCCAGAACCCGGTCAGCGAGTGACACAAGACCTCCCCGCCACGCCCGGCTCTGTGCTGAAACCCTGCATTTGAAGCCACCGGCGGGATGCCTCGCGCGCGGCCTGCTCCGGGGTCGCTCCCGCCCCCGCGATCCGCAGGGGAACCACCCCGATTGCCTGCGGGGCGTATGCTTCCAGGGCAAACACAAACCCCGACGGGGTGTGCCCGGTTTCGCCGCACGCATCCAGGTCGCTGGGCACGACTTCGTAGCGGACATCAAACACGGTGTTTCGGAGCGCCTGCCGGAGCAGCGCCGCCCAATCTTCCACGCACTCGGCCAGCACGCTTATGTTCATCTGCGCGCGCTGGGCCGCCGTGCGGCGGAAAACGCTTTCTCCGGTCGTGTAATACAGATACCAGTCGCTGTGAGGCAGGCTGTCAAATCCGGCAGGGTCGGGCAGCAGCAGGGCAAAATGCAGGTGGCCGTAAGACTCCCATCCCACGCGTCCGCCGCGCAGGGTGCGCGGCAGGTGGGCATCAAACTGCTGGGCAAACACACGGCAAAGGCGGTAATCGGCTTTGGCGATGGCGAGCCACTGCTCGGCCATGCTTTGGGGCAGGCCGTGCGCGTCCGCATCCGCGACCGCGTCGTCAGGGGTATGCATGAATCCCTCCTTGAACTGCCTGCGGGCCTATGCCGTCCCCCCAAAGGCGGCTGAGGCACGGCACGCGTCGATCTTTGCAGTGCTTTGAGTGTATTCCAGGCGGTGTAACGGGGCCGTAAAGGGGGGACGGGGGGATGTGAAGATTGTGTAAAGATTAGGCGGACGGTGCGTCAAAGTGGTGCGGGGCCGCACACGCTCCGCTTAGGTATCCGAGGTGTGGAAGCGATAGCCGACACCCGGCTCGTTGATGATCAGCCGGGGACGGGCGGGGTTCGCTTCCACCTTCTTGCGCAGATGCCCGACATGGACGCGCAAAAGCTGGGTTTCTTCGGTGTATTCCGCGCCCCAAACGTTGGCGAGAAGCTGGCGATGGGTGACGACACGGTCGGCGTTCTGGGTCAAAAAGCGCAGGATGCCGTATTCCAAAGGCGTCAGCTTGATTTCTACGCCGTCTTTCAAGACGATGCGCCGCCCGTAGTCTACCGCAAGGCCGGGCGTGGTGAAGATCGGCGGGTCTTGTGCGTGTTCCAGCCCCCGGACGCGGCGGAGGGCGGCCCGCACCCGCGCCGTCAGCTCGTCCATGCCGAACGGCTTGGTGAGATAATCGTCGGCTCCCAGGTCCAGGGCAGCGACCTTTTGCCGCTCCTGCCCAATCGCCGACAGCACCAGGATAGGCAGGCGGCTCCATTCGCGCAGACGGCGGCAGACCTCCAGGCCGTCCATGCCGCCCGGCAGCATCAAGTCAAGGACAACCAGATCCGGCACATCCGTCGTGGCAAGCTTCAGCGCCTGCGCGCCGTCCGTAGCGGTCGCAACTTCGTAGCCCTGCGCCGCTAGGCCGGAACGCAGGGCGCGCAGTATTTCCGGCTCGTCATCCACCACCAAGATTAGGGGTTTGTCGTGGGTTTTCATGCGTGTCCCATTCTCACCAACGCCGTGTGCGGTCCTCATCAACTTCGCTGACAGGCAGGGTCAGCGAAAACACCGCGCCGTGCGGCTCGCCAGGGGGCGCATTGCCTGCCCAGATGCGGCCCCCGTGCGCCTGCACGACGGCTCGGCATAGCGCCAGGCCCAGGCCCGTGCCGTGGACGGCGCTGCCTTGATGCGCCCGGCCCCGGTAGAAGCGCTCAAACAGGCGCACCGCCTCGTCCGGCGCGATCCCCGGCCCCCGGTCGCGCACCGCAAGCCGCACGCTGTCTGCGGCTTCGCCGGGGCTGCCGGGGAGGGCCGCGCCGGTCAGGTGGATGACTGACCCGGCGGGCGCGTATTTGATGGCGTTTTCCAGCAGGTTGGTCAGCACCAGCGCGACCTGCGTGTAGTCGGCGCGCACCAGCGGCAGGTCATCGGCGAGGCCGACCTGCACCCGCGCGGCTTGCGCGTCCGGCAGCCGATCCAGCACCGTCCCGACGATCTCGGCGATGTCGCACCAGTCCCGCTGGGGCCGCCACGCGCCCGCTTCCAGGCGGGACAGGTCGAGCAGGTTGGCGACCACGCCGCTGAGCCGGTCGGCGTCGCGGTTGATCGCGCGCAGGTTTTCGGTGCGCGACGCGTCATCCCAGACCGCACGCGGGTCGAGCAGGCCGGTCACCGAAGCTTTGATGGTCGCGAGCGGGCTGCGCAGCTCGTGCGAAACCAGCGACAGCAGCGCGTCTTTGAGCGTGTCGGCCTCGCGCAGGGCCTGTGCCTGCGCCGCCTGGTTCGCCAGCGCTTCGCGGGCGATCACCACGGCGGCGTGGTTTGCGAGTGTCAGGATCAGGCGCTCATCCATTGCGGAAAACGCAAGCCCATCGGCGCGCGGCCCGACATGCAGCACGCCGACCATCTCGGTTTCCGCCAGCAAGGGCACGTACACGCCCAAAGTGGCGAGCGTCACGTCGGCGGCTTCCGGCCTATTGGCGTTCAGGGCTTTCGTCCACAACCCCTGGCTTTGCCCGAACCCGATGGTCTGGCGGTGCTCATAAGCCGCGTCCGCACCCTGCCGGATCGTGGCTGTCTCGCTTTCGGAGAGGGTGGAGCCGAGGGCCTGCATGGCGGCAAGCTGCAAGCCTCCCAAAGCAACAGAGCGGAAGACCAGGCAGCGCGATGCCCGGCACACAGTTTGGAGCTGTCCGGCGAGGGCCGCCAGCAGGCTGTCGGCGCGCACGGCACGGCTCAGCGCCTCGCTCGCCTCAAACAGCGTCGCGATCTCCGCTTCGCGCGCCTGCGCCTGCAGGGTCTGACTGCGGGCGCGGGACGCAAGCTGGGCCGTGGTCAGGGCAGCCAGCAGAAACACAAACAGCGAAAGCCAGTCACGGGGGTTTTGTATGGCAAGCGTATAAAGGGGCGGCAGAAAGAAGAAGTTCCAGCAAAAGAAGCTTGAAACTGCGCCGAGGACGGCGGGGCCAAAGCCAAAGCGAACCGCGCAGGCGATGACAACCGGCAGATACAGAAGCGACGCCTGCCCGGTGTCCAGATACCCGCGCATCAGCCAAAAAACGCCGGTCGCGCCGACTACCCCGCCTGCGGCCCAAGCGCAGCCCACAAAAGCTTCACGCGTCAGGCCGAAAAAATAATGTGCTTGACGCTTGCTCCTCATCTTTTTATTCTCCCTGGAGCGACGGCGAACGGTTAAATTGCCAAACAAGATCAGGGTTTGCTTGCAGATTGAATGACAAGCGTATCTTTGTTGCCTCAATCAGCCGGTAGAGAAATGTGCGGCTGACCTCAGCGTCTTGCAAACATCTGCCACCGTCAGGGTCCTGCTGTGGTACAACGCTTCCTGCCTTCCCGCGCTGCCATAAGGCCTGCGTTCGTCCGTTCCCGTACCAAGTCACGCTCGAACTCTGCCGATGCCGCGAACACAGGCAAAACCAATTTGCCGCCGGGCGTGGCCGTGTCGATCTGCTCCGGCAAGCTTTTTAGCCCGATCTCCCTCTTGTCCAATTTCTGTGTCAGCTCGATCAGGTTCTTGAAGCTGCGCGCGGGCCGGCCCGGTTTGGCACCAGAAGCGGTGTCAGTGAAGACGCGGGCGCAGTTTTTTTGGCGAGTGCGTCCTGCGGAAAGGCAAGATGTTGGCTTTGGGTCGAGACGCAGGCGTGGCCGATGCTGGTTCCATCACTCATGTCGTTGTACCACAACTCGTTGACAAATCAGTCAGCAAAGACGTTGTTATGACACGCAGCGCCCACAAGCATCAGCCGCACGATACAGCTTCCCATCGGAGGCCGTCGCTTACGTTCTCGGCTTTGGCTTGCTTGCTTTGGCCGGGTTTGGAACCGGGTGAGCCACGCTGCCCATTGCCTCCCCTCCCCGTTTCACGCCCCGTTTGAAGCGCTCTGCGGCCCTGTGTCCTGCTCCGCCGGAACCCAGGGATTGAGGCCGATAAAGCTCTGGAACAAGGCGTGATATTTCTTTGCCCGCTTAAGCGCTTTCAAGCCCTGCCCCGCTGCGCCGCTCGACATTCGCCTTTCTAGATGTGAGGATACAGTGCGCCAACGACCTATAAGCATCAGACCAGGATGTTTGCCGCCTTGCTGATAGAGCGTGTCAAGCGCGCAGCCCTCGCATTGCGAGCCTGTCCCCGAAGCTTTGCCCTTGCATTGCGAGCCTGTACCACTCGCATGGCGAGCCTGTACTGACGACGGAACAAATCGTTCCGTCGTTGCTCATCCTTGGCAGCGCCGGGGAAAAACCGTCTCCACGCCCCTGCGGCGCGGGCAGCAGGACGAGGAAAAAATGCGGCAGCGACGGGCGTTTGTCGGGACTCGGAAAAACTGTGTTATAATAGACCAGCAGTGTCCGGCGCGCCTTCTTTCACTCGTTTCCCAAACACACCCACCGAGACAAAACCAGTTTTTTTACGCGCCCCTCGCCCAAATGCCGGGTGTTGGCATGGTTTTTGCAGAACCAATCGCTGCACCAGGCCCTGAAAGGGCGGGTGAGGATAAACACGCATTCAGGAAAGCACGACCCATGGCGCAGAACTTCCCCAATCCCCCAACTCCTCCCGCTCTTCCAGGCGGCGTGGCAAGCGGCGTGTTTTCGGGAACGTCCGGGGCGTCACCCGACGGCATCACGTTTGGCGAGTTTCTGCAAATCCTGCGCCGTCGCCGGGCCGTGGTGGTGCAGGCGTTTGTGCTGATTTCCGTTGTCGCCATCGTGCTGACGTTGATGACCCGGCCCGTGTATCGTGCCAGCGCCCGATTGCTGATTGAAAACCCGACGGCTTCCTATAATGCCATTGATACGAGCAATCCCCTTTCCGGCATCCTGGCCCTGAGTCAGCCGCAGTCGATCAAAACGCAAGTGGAAGTGCTGCAAAACCCGGACTTGCAGGCGCAGGTGACCAAAACAGTCGGGCCGGTCGCGCTGACTGTCAAGCAGGTGGAAGACACGAATTTACTCGAAGCGAGCGCGGAAGCCGGCGACCCCAAAATGGCCGCCGACGGCGCGAACAAGCTTTTGCAGCTTTATATCGACCAGGACACGAATGAAAGCCTGGGCGAGATGCGCTCCGCGTCGGACTTTGCGAGCCGCAAAAAGAGCGAAGCGCATGGGCAGCTTGTCCAGGCCGCCGACCAGCTTGAAGCGTTCAAAAACAAAAACCATATCGCCGAGCTGACCGCAGAGCGGACGGTGCAGATCCAGCGCGTCGCCAACCTGACCAACGATGTGGAAACCGCGCAGTCCAACCTCAACGCTTATCAGTCGCAGGCGGCGACTTTGCGCGGGCAATTGGCGCACCTGCCCGCAACCATCACGTCCCAAACCCAGACCACCAATGCGACGGCCAAAACCAAGCAGGATCGTTTGGCCGACCTGAAGCTGGACCGGGAAGGCCTGACCCAGTCGGGCGGCTTCACAGACCAGGCCCCGCGCATTGTCGCCCTGGATGCGCAAATCAAGGCGCTGGCCGCACAAATCAAAGCGCAGCCTGCCCTGGCGTCCACGGAAACCATCACGCCCAACACGCGCCGCGACGAGCTAGCCAAGCTGCTGGCGGATTTGCAGGTGCAGATCGCGTCCGTGCAGACCGTGCTCACCCACAAAAAGCAGGACTTGGAACAGGCCAAAGCCCAGGTCAACCATTATGCAAGCTGGGACACCGCCTTGAGCCGCCTGACGTTCGCGGTCAACAACGCCGCCACGCAGGACAAAATGTTTTCGGACAAGCTGGCGGATCTTTCCCTGCGCGAACAGGCCCACCATTCCACGGCCCGCATTGAGCAGGCTGCGATCCAGCCCGGTGCGCCTGTCCGTCCCAAAAAAGCGTATGACATCGCGCTGGGAGCGCTGTTCGGCTTGTTTATCGGCGTGTGCCTTGCGCTGCTGCAAGAATTCCTGGATGACCGGATCAACACCGTGGAAGACGCCACGCGCGTTTTGGCCCTGCCGTCCCTGGGCAACGTGCCCGCCCTGAGCGCCGCTGATGCCCGCCTGCTGCCCCAGATGAAGGGTTTAGACCCGGCCTCGGAAAGCTATCGCATCCTGCGCACCAACATTCAGTTTGTCACCGTGGACACGCCCCTGCGGACGCTTCTGGTGACATCGTCGAGTCCGGGCGAAGGCAAAACGACCACGGCGGCGAACCTCGCCTTTGCCATGGTGATGGACGGCAAGCGGGTCATCCTGGTGGACGCCGACCTGCGCCGCCCGTCCCTGCACAAGCTGCTGGAATTGCCGACCATGCCGGGCGTCACCGATGTGCTGCTGGAGCGGGCGGCCCTGGACGATGCTCTGCTGGCGCATGCCGAGCTGCCCTTGCTGTCTATCCTGACGGCGGGATCGACGCCGCCAAACCCCAGCGACCTGCTCAATTCGCACCGCTTCCACAAGCTGGTGACGCAGCTTGCCGAGCGGGCCGACCTGGTCATCTTCGATAGCCCGCCGGTCACGGCGGCCTCGGATGCCTCCATTTTAGGCTCGCAGATGGACGGCACCATTTTGGTTTTGGAAAATGGCAGCACCCGAAAAGCCGCCGCGCGTCACTCGCTGGAGCTGCTGCGCAACGGCCGGGCCAACATTCTGGGCGTCATGTACAACAAGATGCGCGCCATTCACGGCGGCGGCTACTATTATTATCAGTACAGCAACGCCGCCAAGCTGTCGTCCGGCGACAAACGCAGCGAAGCCAAGACGCTGGCTGCTTCCCCGGAGGCCGACACCGAATGAACATGGGAAACCCAAAGTACAATCCTCATCCCTCAGCCCCTTTTCCCGGCGACGCTTTGCTAGCTTCGCCCTTTGGGCGACCAAGCGGGCGGAGGGAAGCAGGAAGGATTGGCTCCTGCGCAGGCGGGCGCACCATGAAACCGCATCCGGCCTCCCGCATCCGGCTTGCCCGGCTTGCCTTTGTCGGCGGCGCAGTTTTGGCCTTCGCATTTCTCTCCCCGGCCCAGGCGCAGATGCCAGCACCCACGCCCGTTCCTGCCGCCGCACCCGTTCTGCCCAGCACGAACCAGGGCCAGGCGCCGGATGTCACGCCGGGTATGTACATACTCGCCCCGTCCGACCAATTGGAGATTGTCGTCCAGGGCCACGACGAGATGCACCAGACCGTGCAGATTTTGGGCGACGGTACGTTTAACTTTCCCATCGCGGGCAAAGTGCAGGCGTCGGGCAAGACCGTGGACCAACTGGAAGCCACTCTCACGCGCGGCATTGCGGGGATCGTCAAAAAGCCGCAGGTGACTGTGCTCGTCCGTGAAAGCCACACGCGCAAGATCAGCGTGGCCGGAGCCGTCAAATCCCCCGGTTTGTACGACTACCACCCTGGCATGCGTCTGCTGGAATTGATCGCCGCCAGCGGCGGCCCCTTGCAGGCCCCGGAACTCACGCAGGCGACCATTGTCACCGACCAGGGCACAAAAAGCATCCCTATCGACCTGCCTCGCCTGATGACCGGCGGCGACACCACGCAAAATGTCGCCCTTGCGCCCGGTGACCTGCTGCTGCTGTCCCCACGCGACCCGGCCACGTCCATGATCCAGGTGATTGGGCAGGTCGCAAAGCCGGGCCAGTACCCGGTGATGGCGGGCGGCGAGACGCTGTCGGCCCTGCTCACCGAAAGCGGCGGCCCCACCGACAGCGCCGCCCTGACCCAGGCGCAGCTGATGCACGCAGGGACGGTGCGCCCTTTGAATTTACACGCGCTCAAGTACAACCTGGGCGACCCGGCGGGCAAGATCGTCCTGGTGGCCGGAGACACGCTGATGGTGCCGGAAAACAAGCAAAAGATCGCCGTGCTGGGCGAAGTGCGCTCGCCTTCGGTGTATTTAATTCCTGACGGCGAAGATTTGCCGATTACGCAGGCCCTGGCCGAAGCGGGCGGGCCGACAGCGGATGGCGACAAAAAGCAGGTCGGCATCCTGCGGCGCGGCGCAAACAACCAGCGGCACTTGATCGCCGTCAACATGGATGCCCTGTTCAAAGGCGACAGCATGGTGACCGATGCCAACTTGCAGCCCGGTGACATCCTGGTGGTGCCCACGCGACACCACAAGCAGGGCCTGGGCGACTACATCAGCCAGGTGCCCGGCCTGTACTACGTGACCCGCCTGTTCACCGGCTTCTAGGCTTGTCCTTTGTGCATGAGCAATACCGTCACCACAATTGAAGCCGAGGCCGTTCCCAGCCCGCGCCGCCAGGCCCTAGACAAAGCCAAGCGGTGGAGCGGCCTTCTTGCCAAGTTCGTCTCGGTACAGATTATCGTGCAGGCACTTGGCTTGGTGGCTGGGCTGCTGCTCATCCGTACTTTGCCTCAGCGGGAGTACGCGTATTTCACGCTCGCCAATACCATGCAGGCGACGCTGCTGCTGCTAGCGGATGTAGGCGTGGGTAGTGCGCTGTCGGCGACGGGGGGGAAGGTCTGGCAGGATCGGCAGCGTTTCAGTGAACTGATTGCGACGGGTCTGCATGTGCGCAAGAACTTAGCCTGGATCGGCGGGGCCATCGCACTGCCGTTTTTGTGCTGGATGCTGATCCGTAACGGCACAAGCGTCGGGTATGCGCTTCTGCTAACCGGGGCCGTGCTGCTAGGCGCAAACTACCGCCTGACGACGGATGTGCTGACGATGGTGCCCCGCCTGCACCGGCGCATTGACCAACTGCAAAAGCTGGATTTGGGGGCGAACCTGTTCCGCCTCGCGGTGCTGGGAGCCGCCTGCTTGACTTACGTGAATGCAGCGGTGGCGGTGCTGGTGGCCTCGCTTTCGTTTGGCCTGCAATATGTGCTTATTCGGCGCTGGGCGGCGGAGGCCGTGGACTTACAGGCCCCGACCAACGCCGAAGACAAGCGCACCATCGTCCGGGTCGTCAAGCAACAGTCGTTCACAACCATTTGCTTTTGTATTCATAGTCAGTTGATGGTCTTTGTAATCTCCTACTTTGGCAATACAAACAGCGTTGCCGAAGTAGGAGCTCTTGGCCGCCTAACGGCAATGCTGTCCATCATAGGATCAGTGATGTCGAGCATTCTTCTGCCCCGGTTCGCGCGCTGCCAGGATAAGGACAAACTCAAAACGATGTGGCTGCAGATCGTGGGTGGGTTCGTACTACTTTCGGCCTGCCTGATGCTGGTCGCGCTGCTCGTACCAGGCCCGATGCTCTGGTTGTTGGGTAAGAATTATTCGCAGTCCACTCACGATTTTCAATACATGGTCTTAGGCACTGTCCTAAGCACCATTACAGGGACAATCTTTGCCTTGAACGCTTCTAAAGCCTGGATGAGTGGCTCATGGCTCCAGACGCCGTTAGGCTTAGTAGCTCAGATTGCTGCCCTGCCTTTTTTGGATTTGAGCACGGTGAAAGGTGTTGTTCTGCTAAGCGCTGCACCTTCTATCCCAGGCCTCTTCCTGTATTCCATCATTGCCTACCGGAGCTTGAGCAGGCTGCGGACAGCATAGCTTATCTTTTAGTCTTACCACAATAATCCATGAAGACAGTCAGCGTCATCATCCCGTGCTATAACCAGGCTCATTATCTGGCTGAAGCTATTGAAAGTGCCCTCAACCAGACGTACCCGCATGTCGAAATTGTTGTCGTTAATGACGGCTCAACAGATGACACAGCAGAGGTGGCCGCGCGGTACGGCAACCGATTACGGTATGTAGAAAAGGCTAATGCAGGCTTATCCGCCGCCCGCAACACGGCCATTGAAAACAGCAGGGGCGAACTCATTGCATTGCTAGACTCAGATGATCGCTGGCTGCCCCATAAGCTAGAAACACAAGTTCGCTATTTCGATGATGACTCTACTACAGCTTTATGCTTTTCTAGCTTTAACTATTTTGGCCCTCACTTCACATCGAAGATGGAGGAGCGTTTGCCGGATGGCTTAGTTCTTGATGTGCATGATGTGATGTTAAGGCGTTGCGCTATGCAAGTCCCAACAGCAATCTTTCGCCGTGATATTCTGGAAAATGTGGGCGGGTTTAATCCCGCTTACGAGTATTGTGAGGACTGGGATATGTGGCTAAGGATCGTGCTGAGGCATAAAGTCGTCATTTGTGGACAGGTTCTTGCCGAATACCGTCAGGCGGAAGGCAGTCTCAGTTCAAGCGCAAACGCTCGGCGGGTGTACTTGGGCAGACTGCAACTTGCTGAGGCATACAGCAATATCCACAAGGATTGTCATGTTTGCCAAGTCGCGATACAGAAAATGCGCCGTGATGCTCGCGCAGGGTACTTCGCCGGCCTCCGTACCCAAGCAAACAAGGCCTTGTCGAATCGGCAATTCTCTCAGGCAATTTCATTAAATCTAAAGGCAGTAGCTCACTTTCCAGAAGCTTTTATGCGCCTCCCCAGCTACAGACGTCGTCGGCCCACAGCGATATGAATTCAACGATCTGTACATTGTTCGAGGGCGACTACCACTACGGAGTGGGGGCGCTGGTCAACTCTCTCTACAAGCATGGTTTCCGGGGTGTGGTTTGGGCAGGCTATCGAGGTGCGCTGCCGCCGTGGGCCAAGGACGTACAACAGTGCCCACAGTACCAGGAGTTCACAGTCGCAGAAGGGTGTTGTGTACGTTTTGTGCCTGTGAATACGGCACGTCACCTGACGAACTACAAACCAGACTTTATGGTCGATTTATGGGAAGAATACTGTTCTCTTTCAGAAGCATTGTTTTACTTCGACCCTGACATTGTCATCAAGTGCCGCTGGTCTTTTTTTGAGGAATGGGCATTATGTGGTGTTGCTATTTGTGGCGACGGCCACTATTATCAAATTCCTAGCGACCATCCAATGCGGTGCATTTGGAAGGAATATGCTTTCCGCAAGGGATATGGATGTCAAAAAGAAACAAACAATTATTATAACGGCGGATTTGTAGGCTTTCATCACACACACAAATCCGCTTTGCGTATATGGCAGAAACTATTGGCAGGGCTTATTGATGAGGGCGTTGACCTTAATCAGTTTATGCCTGGAGACCGTACTTTGCCTTTTTTTGCAACAGATCAAGATATGCTAAATTTAATGGCAATGGTCACTCCAGATTCCCTAAGCACTATCGGCCCTTCGGGAATGGATTTCGACGGCACGGGTAATATCATGTCGCATGCCTTTGGTGTGAAACCTTGGCGTAAACAGTTCGCCCGCACAGCGTTACATGGCTTTGCTCCATCATCTGCCGATAAGGGGTTTGTCGCCAACAGCTTGACACCCATCAATCTGTATTCTCAGAGACAAAGAATACAGATAGGTTTAGACCTGCGTTGTGGTGCCGCAATTGGACGGTTAATAAGGAAAAACTGACACAATTTGCTCATCACTTTTTTCAACAATTGCCTAGAGCCAGGGCGAGACGGCGTGGGGGATTACACTCGTTCGCTGGCGCAAGAGTGCATTCGTCAGGGGCATAAGTGCTGCCTGGTTGCCCTCAACGACCGCTACGTGTTAGAACCAGCCACTACAGACAATGCTGGCCTAAAAACCTTGCGGCTCCCGGCATTGATGCCCTGGTCGCAGCGCATCCAGGCGGCCCACGAAGTGCTGACTGCCTTCGCGCCAGATTGGGTCAGCCTGCAATTCGTGCCGTATGCCTTTCACCCAAAGGGCTTTGTGTACGGTTTAGGGCATCGCCTGCGGCCTTTGCTGGCCGGGCGGCGGGTGCAGGTCATGTTCCATGAACTGTGGCTGGGGGAGGCCGAGGACGCTTCACCCAAGCACCGGCTCATCGGTACGCTCCAAAAGGCATTGGTGCTGCAGATGCTGAAACAGATCAAGCCGCAGGTTGTGCATACCAGCAATGATGCCTATGTTGGCATATTAGCGCGGCAGGGTATTACGGCCACGCGGCTGCGTATGTTTGGGAGTATCCCCATCAAGGCGCAAAAAGGTGATGAGTGGCTGTTTGCGGAGGTCGGCAAGGCGGGCGCAGAAATCAACGAGAGCAACCGCGCCAACTTTTGGCTGGCAGGTTTCTTTGGAGCACTGCATCCTGTTTGGCCGCCGGAGCCGCTGATAGGCCGTTTGTGCCAGGCGGCAGCCGAAACAGGGCGGCGGCTCGTGCTGCTGTCGGCGGGGCAGATGGGCGGCGGAGAGGCGCTATGGGCGCAGATGGCAGCGCGTTATGCCCCGGACGTGACGTTTGTGTGCTTGGGGTCGCAGCCAGTGGCAAGAGTGTCGGAGTACTTTAATAGTTTAGACTTTGGCATTGCGACTTCCCCTTGGAGTTTAATTGGCAAGAGCAGTTCCGTAGCCGCAATGCTAGAGCATGGGTTGCCTGTGATTGTCAATCGAGATGATGCTCAGATTGATGCAGGTGGTGCAACTATGCAGAACGATGAGCCATTGTTACATAGAATAGACGCCGAATTTGCCAACAAACTTAACGCAGGCTTCCCACGATACGCAACTAAAACGCAACTTCCAGGCACTGCCCATAGTTTTATAGTAAGTCTTCAGCATTAACTCCTGAGTGTCTTGAAGTAGTACCTGCGCAGAACATCCGCCTATGTCGACAGCCATACCAAAAATTGCTTCTGTTCCTAAATCAACATCAACATTTCTTGATTTGCTGAGAGTGATGGCGGCGCTGGTAGTATTTATCTACCACTGCCAACTGGTTTGGTATCATGAAGGATCAAGCCGCTCTGGGCAAGAGGCAGTAATTGTATTTTTTGTCCTATCTGGCTACGTAATCGCTTTTTCTACCTTATCCAAGCATCGCGATACCAAGAATTACACTATAGCTCGTCTTGCGCGGCTTTACTCTGTAGTGGCACCCGCGCTTGTTTTGACTCTTCTAATACATCTCGCTGTCGCGAGGTTTCACCTTCAATCGTATCATGTAGACCCCCGGAGCAATAGCTTAATCCGTTATGTGTTAGCAGCCTTATTCCTTCAAGAAACATGGAAGTTAAGTGCGAGTCCGCCAACAAACGCTCCCTTTTGGTCACTGGGTTATGAGTTTTGGTATTATGCGTTGTTTGGAGCAGCCGTTCTATTGCCAACACGTCGTGTGAAGGTGATTGTTGTTCTTGTCATTGTGCTTATCGCAGGCCTGAAGATACTGCTTTTGATGCCAATTTGGCTATTTGGAGTAGCCGCGTTCTCCTACCGGCAGAAGTCGGAGCTAAATCCTATGCTAGCACAGACGGGATTTTTAGTAAGCGTTTTTGCATTGATGTGGGCCTTTAAGTCTCTGCCTCCGTATCCTTCTAGCGCCGGTTTAGCACCGTTGTATTATTCAAGCTCGTTTCTATCTGATTGGATCGTGGGCGGCATTGTCGCTCTTCTGATTTGGTTGTTTGACCAAGCGTTCGCGCATAAATCTGTTCCTTATCTGCTAAGTAATTCTCTGCGATGGGGAGCTAATCACACTTTCTCGCTTTACCTGTATCACTTTCCCCTTATTGTATTGGCTCTAGCAGTTCTACCAATCAATTTCCACAATCCAATAAATGCCGCAGTATTATTATCTGTCATTTTGGCGCTTGTGTTAGCGCTCAGCACTTTCACTGAAGCAAAACGCTCACTGTGGTATAACATCTTCTCAACTGCTTGGGATAAATTGAGTGGACTAAGCAGGCAATCAGATTTGCACCTTGACAACATAACCACCCCTGACAAGACTGAGGCTGTTAAGGATGGGCCAAAGATTTAGCATTAGCGTACCGATGAACATATTACTCGCCTCCTACGTCTTTTCTCCGGCGGTCGGTGGCATAGAAACGATGTCGGCGACGCTTGCCGAGGAGTTCACCCGGCAGGGACATGTGGTAAGGGTCATTACGCAAACGCCCAGCCCGGCCCTGGATGCGTTTGTCTATGAAGTGGTTCGCCAGCCCAGTCGGGGGCATCTGCTCCGTCTGGCCCACTGGTGCGATGTGTTCTTTCACAACAACATCAGCCTGCAAACTGCCTGGGCCGCACTTGTCGCCCGCAAGCCCTGGGTGGTGACGCACCAAACCTGGACGACGCGCACAGACGGCACGCAGGGCTGGCAGGATCGGGCTAAAGAGTTGCTGTACCGCTACGCGACCGGCATCTCTATCAGCCAGGCAATTGCCGACCGTGCGGGGTCGCCGTCCATTGTCATTGGCAACTGCTACAGCGACACCCTGTTCCGCGTGCTGCCGGATGTGGTGCGCGACGCGGAGTTGGTGTTTTTGGGGCGGCTGGTCAGCGACAAAGGGGCGGACGTGCTGCTGGAAGCTTTGGGGATACTGCAAGCCCAGGGACTGACACCCCGCCTGACGATCATTGGAGACGGGCCGGAGCGGGAAGCATTGCAGGCGTTGGCACGGAACTTGCAGGACAGCCAGCGCGTCCAATTTATGGGGGCGAAAGGCGGCGAAGAATTGGTGCGTCTGCTCAACCGGCATCAGATCATGGTCGTGCCCTCGCGCTGGGCAGAGCCGTTTGGGATTGTCGCGCTGGAAGGAGCCGCCTGTGGGTGCGTGGTGGTGGGTTCGGAGGACGGGGGATTGAAAGATGCTATTGGCCCTTGCGGCGTCACAGTGCCCAATGGCGACGCCCCGGCGCTGGCGCGGGTACTTGCGGAGCTGCTGAACGACCCGGTGCGCAGAGCGCAGTATCAGCAAGCCGCCGCAGGCCACCTGGCCCGGCACACGCCCGAAGCGGTTGCCACTGCCTACCTGAAAGTTTTTGAGGCCGCAATCCGTTGATCCTGATGAGCCATCCCACTGGAAACGCCAACGTGCGGCAGTCTGTGCAGGCGCTGTGTGAAGACGAGCTGCTGGCCGAGTTCTGGACGTGCATCAACTGGAACCCCCGTTCCCGTCTCGCCCGCGCGCTGCCTGTTAGCCTTCGGCAGCAATTGGCACGGCGGACGTTCCCTGCCTGCGCACGGGGCCGCATCCACACTTCACCGTGGCGCGAGGCAGGCCGCCTGCTGGCTCCAAAGCTTAGGATACAGGGAGCTTTGACACAGCACGAAACGGGGCCGCTGTCTGTGGATGCCGTGTTTCAGGCGCTGGATCGGCGCGTCGCGCGGCGGCTTCCGCAAGTGGTGGGCCTGACAAGGGTCTACGCGGGGGAAGATGGGGCGTGCGAGACGTTCCGGCAGGCCCAGCGGCTGGGATTGAAGCGATTTTACGACCTGCCTATCGGCTACTGGCGCGCAGCCCAGGCGCTTTATGCCGAAGAGCGCGAGCGCGAGCCGGAGTGGGCCGCAACGCTTACGGGCACACGAGACAGCCCGGCCAAGCTCGCCCGCAAAGATGAAGAGCTGCGCCTGGCCGATGTTGTGTTTGTCGCCAGTGCCTTCACGCGACAGACATTAGAACTAGCCCCAACGTTTGCGGGCCAAGTGCATGTGGTTCCTTACGGCGCGCCGCCGGAGACAGACGCACCGCAGCCGGCCCTGGCCCCGCCCAAATTGCGGCTGTTGTATGTCGGCTCGCTGACCCAGCGCAAGGGTTTGTCGTATCTGCTGGACGCGGTGGAGCGTGTCAGGGATCATGTGGAGCTGACGCTGATCGGCACCAAGCCCGTGGTGGATTGCGCTCCCCTAGAGGCCGCCCTGCGCCAGCACTGCTGGGTGGAGTCGCTGCCGCATGCGGGGATACTTGGCGAAATGCGGCGGCATGATCTGCTGCTGTTTCCATCGCTGTTTGAGGGGTTCGGCCTGGTGATGCTGGAAGCGATGTCGCAGGGGCTGCCGGTCGTCGCGACGCCTCATACTGCCGGCCCCGACGTGATCACGGATGGCGAGGACGGTTTTCTGGTGCCGATCCGCTCTGCCGAGGCTATTGCCGAAAAAATCAGCCTGTTGCTGAGCCATCCCGCGCGGCTTTCCGAGATGCGGCAGGCGGCCTGGGAAACGGCACGTCGGCACACCTGGGGAGAGTACCGGCGCACGCTGACACAGATTATCCGCGCTGAAACTACGGCCTGAGCTATGAATTATTCGCCCAACATCCTCTGGATCAGACGTTTAATCTGGACTTATTTTGTTTTCCTCGTCTTTGAAGGTGTACTGCGAAAGTGGATCGTACCGTCTCTGTCTAATCCTCTGCTGCTTGTCCGCGCGCCGATTGTCATAGTGATCTACGCCCTTGCTATTCATGCACGGGTTTTTCCTTATAACCGCTGGGTCATGGGTTGCTGTCTCCTGGCCTTTGTTGGATTGTTCGCCGGTCTGTATGTCCTACAGGATGCTCCCGTAGTTGCCTTATTTGGCTTCCAGGCAGACTTCCTGCATTTGCCTCTTATCTTTGTCATGCCCCGCGTCTTTGACCTGCGGGATGTCCGACAGATCGGCTTTTGGACGCTTGTCTTCTCAATTCCTATGGCCTTGCTCATGGTTTTGCAGTTTCAAGCGGCTCCCACGTCTGTGCTCAATGTAGGGGCGGCAGGAGGCGTCAACGGCCAAATCAGCGCCGCACTCGGCCATATCCGCCCAGCGGGGACTTTTACTTTCATCTCAGGGCCAGCCGCATTCTTCCCGTTTGTAGCCGCTTTCTTGCTCATCGGCCCGTTCCTTAATCTAAACTATCCACGCTGGCTGCAGACGGCCTCAACTCTCGCACTGATCGTTGGCGCGGCTGTTTCCAGCAGCCGCACCCTGGCAGCCGCTGTTGGCATTGTCATCGCGTGTGCCATTGTCGGCGGAACTATTCTGCAGCCGTTCCTGGTCTCACAGCGTGTGATTATCCGTATGGTTCAAGGCGCGCTTCTGCTTGCCATTGTCGGCTTCGCCGTTTCACATCTGCCTGTGTTCAACGCCGGTTTGGAAACATTCAGCGCACGTATTGCGACGGCGAGCGGAGGAGAAGCCAGCACAGGCGGATTTACAGGGCGTATTGTCAGCGGCTACACTGGCCCAATAGAACTTCTTGCCAAAACGCCGCTTTTAGGCAGTGGGTTGGGGCTGGGCACAAGTGCCGGTTCGGCTCTTGTCAATGCCGGGGAGGTCAAGTATATGCTGGCCGAGGATGAGTGGTCGCGCGTCCTTCTGGAAAGCGGCCCGGTGATTGGTGGAGCTTATTTGCTGCTGCGGGTAGGGCTTGTGGTCTGGCTCGTGTGGGTGAGCATCAAAATGGGTCAGCAGAGGAACGTTTTGCCTTTTCTGCTGCTTGGGTGCTGTGCCCCCTCTCTTGTTAGCGGCCAATTCGGCCAGCCGACCGAGCTGGGCTTTGCTGTTTTTGGCGGGGGCTTGACGCTCGCGGCAATGCACCTTTTTCCAACTCCTCAAAAGCAAATGGATAACGTTTCTTTTACGGAGAGCAACCCCCATTCGGAAGTGGCCGCGTGAAGGCTAACCAGTCAGACCCCCTAAAAGTTTTACTTATCGGCAACTACACCGCCGATCAGCAGCAGAGCATGCTGGGTTTTGCTGGGGCTATGCTGTCCGGGCTGTGTGCACGGGGTGTGGACGTGCGCCTGCTCGCCCCCGCGCGGATTGCCGGGCGTGTCGGTCAGCCGCACCACGGCGTCGGCAAGTGGCTGGGCTACGTAGACAAGTTCGGGCTGTTCCCGCCCGTCCTGCGCCGCGCGCTGGCCTGGGCCGATGTGGTCCATATCTGTGACCAAGGCAACGCGATGTATGTTCGGCATTTGCAGGGCAAGCCGCACGTTCTGACATGCAACGATTTGCTGGCGATCCGGGCTGCACGAGGCGAAATGTCGGGCTGGACAATTGGGCGGTCAGGGCGGCTTTATCAAACATTGATTTTGGCCGGAATTCAGCAGGCGCAGCATGTGGTCTGCATTTCAGACACCACGCGGCAGGACCTGATTCGCATCGCCCCGGCCTGCGCAAACCACGCCTCGGTTGTCTTAGAAGGGCTGCTGTCTCCCTACTGCCCTATGACAGCGGTTGACAGCGCCGCGCTTCTGCAGCCGCTGGGGGTAAAAAGCGGGGAGCCGTTTTTGCTGCATGTCGGCGGCAACCAGCCTTACAAGAACCGGCAGGGTGTTTGCCAAATCTTCGCGGCGCTGCGGGCGCAGCATGGGGTCCTGCCCCGGCGGCTCGTCATGGCGGGCAAGCCGTTGACGGCAGATATACGCGAGTACATCCGTCAAAATAATTTACAGAATGACGTTCTGGAACTGACTGGGCTGAACAATGAACAACTGCGCGCGCTTTATTCCCGCGCCCAAGCCCTTGTTTTCCCATCGCTGTATGAGGGGTTCGGGCTGCCGATTATTGAGGCGCAGGCCTGTGGTTGTCCGGTCTTCACGTCTAATCGTGGGCCAATGAGCGAAGTCGGTGGCGACGCGGCTGTTTACTTTGATCCCACCCTGCCCGCCCAGGCCGCCCGTGTTATCGCTGAAAATCTGGGGCGCGCCGATGCCATGCGCGAGGCAGGCTTCCGCAACGTCCAGCGCTTTACCACCGAGCGCATGATTGCCGAGTACATCGACACGTACCAAACACTGCTCCGTGTCTGAGCCGACCCTCTGCACAGAGAGAACACCACATACCCAGAGTACCGGGTTAAGAAAGCTGCCGGTGGCCCATGAACCGCAGTTGCCTCCCGGTACGTCTGCTCCAAGATGGCTTTATGAAAATCCTGCACGTCATTTCCTCTGCCGACCGTCAGGGCGGAGGACCCATTGAGGGCATTATCCAGCTCAACCGCGCCCTGGACGGCCTGGGCCACCACACCGAAATCGTCACCACCGACGAGCAAAGCGCGCCGTGGATTGACGGGTTTCCCGTCCATATGTATGCCCTGGGGGAGGCCAGGATGGGCTACCGCTATTCCCCGCGCCTGGTTCCCTGGCTCATCCAAAACGCGCCCAATTACGACTGCCTTATCGTCAATGGTCTGTGGCAGTACCATGGCTTCGCCGCTCGGCAGGCTGCCCTTCAAATTGGCAAGCCCTACTTTGTCTACACTCACGGCATGCTCGACCCCTGGTTCAAGCGCGCGTTCCCGCTCAAGCACCTCAAGAAGTCCCTGTACTGGCCCTGGGGCGAGTACCGTGTTCTGCGTGATGCCACCGCCGTTTGCTTCACCTGCGAGGAAGAAAAGATGCTGGCTCGTCAGTCTTTCGCCCAATATAAAGCCAACGAAGCTGTCGTCAGCTACGGCACATCTGCGCCCATGGGTAATCCTGACGCTGAGCGCGAGGCTTTTCTGTCCCGCTGGCCTCACCTGCGTGGCCGCCGCCTGCTGCTCTTCCTCAGTCGCATTCACGTTAAGAAAGGCTGCGACCTTCTCCTAAAAGCGTTTGCCAATGTCGCCGCTATGGACCCCGCCCTGCACCTGGTCATGGCGGGCCCCGACCAGACCGGCTGGCAGGCTGCCTTGCAGCAGCAGGCCCAGGCTTTGGGCATCGCCGACCGCGTCACCTGGACAGGCATGCTCGCTGGTGACCTCAAATGGGGTGCGTTCCATGCCGCTGAAGCCTTTGTCCTGCCCTCCCACCAGGAAAACTTCGGTATCGCCGTGGCCGAAGCTCTTGCCTGTGGTCTGCCTGTTCTGATTTCCAACAAAGTCAACATCTGGCGCGAGATTGAGGCAGACTGTGCGGGCCTGGTGGCCCCGGATACTGCCGACGGCACAACGCACCTGCTCCGCACCTGGCTCGCGCTTCCCGAGGCCGAGCAGCAGGCCATGCGCCGCCAGGCTCAGGCTACCTTTCTAAGACGTTTTGAGATTACCAACGCGGCCCTAAGCCTGTTGCACGTGCTTAGCCAGCACCACTCGGAAAACGGCGCTTTTGCAGGAGAAGTAAAGGCTTTATGATTGCAGCGGAACAAGAACTTTCCCCAACGCCTGTCACGCACCATCAGGAGTCTGCGTTCGCGTCACCCTGGACGCGTCGAGAGCAAGTCCGAATGCTGCTTTGGGAGACATGCTGGACACTGCTCTGCCGCTGGACACCCAAGCCCCTAAACCCGTGGCGTTTATTCTGGCTTCGCTGCTTCGGCTGCCAAATGACGGGTGCTCCGTTTGTCCACCAGCACGCGAAGGTGCAGCTTCCGTGGAACCTAATTTTGCATGACCGGGCCTGCCTCGGCGACGGTGCGGTCGCTTATTCGCTGGGCGTAATTGAGATCGGCGCGCGAGCAACAGTGGCACAGGAAGCTTATCTTTGTACCGGCACACATGACTTTTCCGACATACACATTCCTTTAGTAACGGCAAAAGTCACCATCGGTGAGGATGCCTTCGTCGGTGCCCGCGCTTTTCTGCTGCCGGGCGTGACAATCGGACCAGGTGCGGTCATCGGTGCTGCCTCCCTGGTATCTAAGGATATGCCGCCCTGGACAATTTGCATCGGCCATCCTTGCAAGCCACTCAAGCCGCGCATTGTCGCAGATAAGAACACTTCATGAAAATCACAATTGTACAAGGGCCTTGTTTTCCGGTACCTGCTCTACTCGGTTCCGCTTTAGAAAAAGTTCAGTATGCGCTAGGCAGGGAGCTTGCCGCCCGTGGGTGTGAGGTCACGCACATCTCACGTGCCTACCCTGGCTTACCTGATGAAGAAGTCTCCGGTGGAGTATATTACAAGCGTATCCCTGGCTTTGATGCGCCCCGATCTATACAAAGGATGCTGCTTCTTGACTTCATCTACTCGCTTCGCGTCAAGCGTGTCTTGCCTCAAGGCGATATATTGATGACCAACACTTTTTGGATGCCTATTCTCGCACGTTCGCGCCGTCATGGAGCACTCTACGTTGCGGTTAATCGCTTTCCAAAAGGACAGATGCGTTTGTACCAACACGCAGATCGTTTGCAGGCAGTCTCACAGGCCGTCGCCGATGCAATTGTTATGCAAGCTCCGGCCTGCCGCAGTAAAGTGCATGTCATTTCCAGTCCTCTGCCCGGTGGTTGGACTGAGCCAGCCCCGGACTTGGCACAACCGCGTAGATGTGAAATCCTGTACGTTGGACGTGTTCACCCAGAAAAAGGAATTGGCTTATTGCTGGAAGCCTTCGCGCGCGTGGTCCATTCTGCGCTTCAGGACTGGCGTTTAGTCATCGTTGGCCCGGCAGAGGCAAAGATGGGCGGCGGCGGGCTGGACTATCTCGCCCAATTGAAACAGCAGGCAGAGCCGATTAAAGCCTACGTGGATTGGGTCGGCCCGGTGTTTGATGAGGCCCAGCTCAAAAACCACTACAATCAAGCCTCAATTTTTGTGTACCCATCGCTTGCGGAAAAAGGCGAGTCGTTTGGACTGGCCCCACTGGAAGCAATGGCACGCGGCTGTGTCCCTGTTGTTTCAGGCCTTGCTTGCTTTCGCGACTATTTGGAGCCAGGGAAGAACGGGGTTGTCTTTGACCACAAAGCTGCCGATCCTGCCGGTGCGTTGGCAGAAAGATTGTCAGAATGCGTCCGTTCTGAAGAAGGTTTGCTTCCCGTGCGGCAATATGGTGTAGAAACGGCGCAGCACTTCACGCCTGTCAAAATAGCCGAGAAGTTCTTGACGGACTTCTATTGCGTTCTTAAAAACACTTAGTGCCACTCAATAAGGTTTACAATGACACCGTCTATTAGTGTTATCATTCCCGCTTACAACGCCGCGCTCTATCTTGCCGCCACGCTGGAAAGCATTCTCGCGCAAACAAGAGACTATTGGGAATGTATCATTGTTGATGATGGCTCTACAGACGACACCGCCGCAGTTGCAAGTACCTTTGCAGAGCGGGATGCCCGCTTTAGTGTTGTCCGTCAGCAGAATGCAGGTGTTTCTGCTGCGCGCAACATGGGGTTCGCACGCTCCACACCCAAAACTAAGTACGTCATCTTTCTCGATGCCGATGACGTTTGGGAACCTACTGCCTTACAAGACCTTTCTGATGCCTTGAACGAGCAGCCGGAGGCTGTGGGGTCATGCGGTTTAGCGCGCTACATTGGGGCGGACGGCATTCCACTTGAATATGACTATATGAGCTTTGGTCGTGAGCGCTACGGGTACGAAGACGGAAAAGTTGTGCGCCTGCGCCCTGACCAGCCGACAAACTTTACCTCTTTTTTGATACGCTTTAGCATGATTCCACCCGGTACCGTGCTTCTCCGCCGGTCAATTATAGAAAAGGCCGGCGAGTGGAACTCTCACCTATCTCTAGCAGAAGATTGGGAAATGTTTGGGCGAATGAGCCGATGGGGTGCATATGTGTTTCTCGACCGCTGTGTCGTCAGCTACCGCAAGCATAACTCCAACGCAACTGTTCCACTCGCGCAGAACACTAAAATGCGTCTTGGAATAAGTCTCGCCGTTCGGCGAACACTGATGTTCTCGCCACACAACACTGCCGAGCAAAGACAACTCGCTGTGGCTGCCAATCAAGCCTGGACAAAGCGTTTAATAACTCAGCGACAGCAGAGCGCCATGCAAAGTTTTCGCCAGCGTCAATGGAAAGGCAGCATTCGAGATTTGCTGTTTATCGGCTTCTACGCGCTGTCACTTTGTGCCGTTAGTATGGAAGCATTGTTACGTCCTCGCCGTCCGCTGTAAGCGACATGAATGTATCCCAACCTACTTGTACTACAATCATCCTAACCTTCAATTCAGCCACCTCGCTGGCCCAGGTGGTGCAGTCCTGCCGCGAACTGTCCTCGCGCGTGCTTGTCGTGGACTCGGGCAGCACGGACGGAACGGTTGTCCTGGCCCATTCGCTCGGCTGCGAAGTGATCGCACACCCGTTTGAGAACTACTCCCGCCAGCGCAACTGGGCACAGCAGCAGGCCAACCTCGCCCCCGGCGATTGGGTGCTCCATTTGGACAGCGATGAAGTGCTTTCCCCAGAACTGGCCGCGAGCATTCGGCAGGCCCTGTCTGCCCCGCCCCCGCCAGACGTAGATGGCTTTCTTGTGCGCCGCCTGTCCTACTTCCTGGGGCAGCCGATCCGCTACGGCCACATCAACCCAAGCTGGCACCTACGCTTGTTTCGGGCAGGGAAGGGAGCCTGCGAAGACCGGCTGTACGACCAGCATTTCCTGGTGCCCGGCAAAACCCAGAAGCTGGACGGCTTGCTGCTCGATTTGCAGCTCACCAGCCTGGAAGCCTGGACAGCCGCCCACAACCGCTGGTCCACGGCCGAAGCGCAGGAAGTCACGCAGCATACAACACCCAGCACGGCGCAGACGCTGCCGGCTTCCCTGCGCGGCGACAGCCGCATGAAAAAGCGCTGGCTTAAAAACAACGTCTGGTATCGCGCCCCCCTTCTGGTGCGACCGCTGGCGTTCTTCTTATACAGCTACATTCTGCGAGGAGGCTTCAGGGACGGACGAACCGGCCTTATTTATCATTTCCTGCAATCGTTTTGGTTTCGGTTTCTGGTGGATGCTAAGATCATGGAAATGCAGCAAACCGAAGTGGAACGCGGTGGCAAACCCCGGACGTAAGAGTGTGTATAAAAAGCCTTGCTGGGGTTGTGAACACGGCAATGAATTGCCATGCTAGGCTTACCAAACCCACATTTTAATGCAGGGCCAGAGCTTTCTATACACACTCTGAGCAAATTCCTGCGGCGCATGGGGAGCAAAAAAGAGGAAGCAATTTCAGACGTAAGAGGCGCCTTTTGCCGGGACAGGCAGAGGGGGAAGGTTCCTATTAAGAGGCAAGACATTCTCAGGTGGCTTCTAGGGCCGCACAGCAGATCCCACATAAGCATACAGTGGGTAAAAGCCTCCCACTCGATCAGCTCAACGCGCGGACGGCAGTGGTGACGTAGGCATTTTCAGAAGTTCTTTCGCCCAAAGCTTAGTCAAGCAAGAAAGAGCTCTGCCGAGCAAGAACAAGACGTTTATGTCCTTTCCCGTTCCAAAAACCGAGCAAAAGCCCAAGGTGCCTGCGGGAAGCGCGGTTGTCTGCTGGGCAGTCGTTGCCGGCTTGCTGCTTTGCGCTGCCGCCTGTCATCCCGTCTGGCCCAGCCGTCCCGCCAAACTCTTGGGGGACTTTGGCAGCCACACGCTGTACCAGACCTTCATGGCTGTCGCGGCAGTGCTGCTGCTCCGGCGCGGGTGGGTGTCGGCACGAAGGCGACTGCTCTGGTGGCCCATTGCCGTGAGCCTAGGCACTGTGGTTTGCGTGGAGGGGCTCAAGCGGGCCACGCACCAGCCACGCCCAGATGGAGAGCCGACCGGCTTTCCCAGCGGGCACACGACCTTCGCGTTTGCGCTGGCCTGGCTTCTATCCTTTGTCTTCCCCAAACTCAGCCCGCTCTGGTTTGGGGTGGCGGTCTGCATCGGATGGTCCCGCATGGAGGGCCTGGCTCATTTTCCTTATCAGGTTCTCTGCGGGGCTGTTTTAGGAACGCTGATCGGCTGGAGCACCAATTATTTTATCCCGCTGCGCAAAGGAAACTGAGGGCATCCTTTGCAAAATTTTTCTTGTGCTTGCATCCCAATCTGTGTTAGAATAAGAGCATCCCCGTGCATGTTCTGGCGGGCAGGCGCTTCTTTATTCTGCACCCCGTCAGGAGATCACTATGTACACCCCCCGAACACTTGCCTCGCTCACGCTGACTGCCCTTATTCTCGCAGCCCGGCCCGCCGCCGCGCAGACGCTCAGCCTTCAAAGCGGCGATAATGTCGTCGTCACAGCCAGTGGTACCCACGGCACTTACCAAGGCCAATCCATCGGAAACAGCACCAGTGCATACAGCCTGGATGCAGCAAGCGGCACAGTCGTTTCGGTTCCCACGGGCAGCGTCTTTGCGCTTCAAGGCGGCAGCCTGTCCGTCGCTCCCTCATCAGGATCTATGGCCGTAGGATTATCCGTTACTGGCGGAAGAGCCACTGTCAGCGGCGGCACAATCCGGGGCGGCGACTATTATGGCACTGCGTTGTACGCGAGTGGGGGCGGTACTATCGTTGTGACAGGCGGGGCTTTCTCCGCGGGATATGCCGACCTGGTAGCCGTGGGGGGCACCATTGATCTGTTCGGCACTTTCGCACCGATCGCTCCCATGACGGGAAACTTCTCCAGTGGCACCATTACCGGCACGCTTCAGAATGGTCAGGCAATCACAGCGTACTACCAGGTTCAGAATGGTGGCGTCATCGAGTTCAATGTTGCCCCCGAGCCATCTGCGTTCGTCGCCTTAAGCTTGGGCATCCTCGGTTTGGGCCGTTTGATGCTCAAGGCTCGCTCCCGCAAGGTCAGCCTCACCTAACGACAAAGCAGTAAGAACGACAACAACACCCCGTTTCCAACTGCAGGAGAGGTATTCTGGCAACCAGGGCGACGCCTCCTCTTGCGAAGAGAAGCGTCAAAGCCCACTCACCCCGCCCGGCTCCTGCAATCACAAAGACCCCCACTGGGTATATCGCTAGCAGGAGCAACGCCTTCCGTGCAAACTAAGACAACACGGCAAGCCAAGACAACCCGCTTTCTCACAGTCTTGTTCGTTCTGGGCAACCTGGCGTTCCTCTCGTGGTTCGTAGGCCGATATGCCCATCATTATTTTGTCCAAGTAACTGCCCTCAACGCCGCCTGCATTCTGGGCCAGAAGGTCGGTGCTGCCCTTGCCTTTGGCAACCTCGGCTGGCTCGCTCGTGGCCGAACCGACGCCCTTTCTCAGCTGTCGTCCTTCAAGGCTAAGAAGCACCCGGCCTACCTGATTGGGTTCGTCATCAACCGGATCTGCTCCCTCGCACCGCCGCTTTACACCCTTAGCGTGACGTGGGGCAAACTGCCTGCTTTGCTGATGTTCTACCTGGCTGCCGACGCCGCGATCGCGGTGTGGACCGCCCTGCACTTCGAGAAGTGGGTACGTGAGACCGCGCGCGCCCTGAGTGAACACCAGCAGCACAAGCGCGAGGAGAGAACCGACATGGGAGCCAGCGCCGATGACGTCAAGGGCGGTTAAAGCGTGTTATGCACTTTCGGGCCTTACTGGGGTCTTTGAGTGCTCCAGAGCACAAGATATGCCCAGATGGAGAGGCCACGGGATAGGGGAGCCTACTCGCCACACCAGCAAGCAGCCTGCTATGGGTGGGCGATTTCTGAGGCCGATGGCGGATGCAAAATGCATAACACGCTCTAGCAGTTCTTTGCTGATTAGGGCCGCGCCTTTTCTCCTTCCGACAAAGCAAACTAAGGACAACCTTTTTGATTGACGCTCATGTGCGATACCAATGCGTGTCTCCAAAACCAAGAAAACTCCCACGCTTTTTTTGAGCATTTCCTTGTGCTTGCATGGCAATCTGTGTTAGAATAAGCACGTCTCTTATGCATGTCCTGACGAGCAATCGTCCATTCATTGCACAACACCGTGCCTAAAGATCAAACAACTCGTATTGCAAAGATTTGTATTGAAGGATTTGCCATGAAAAACATTCCTCTGCCCGCAGTCGCCGCCATAATTGCACTTGGCTTGCTTGCACATCCCGCTTCCGCGCAATCGTACTCGTTTCAAGACATTGGCAATTTGGGTGGGGCAACCATCGACGGGCTGGGCATCAACGCCAGCGGACAGGTGGTGGGACTTGCCTCTACTGCCGCCGGAGCCAACCATGCTTTTCTTTATGACAGCAACGGCATCCATGACTTAGGCGTCTTCCCTGGCGCAAGCACCGGCACCACACGCTTCCAGCCAAGCAGTGGGGCGGTCGGCATCAACGCGGCAGGACAGATCGCGGGTTTCTCGGTTTCCACCAACCGATCCCAGAACGCGTTCCTGCACACCGGCAGCGGGATGCTGACCTCCTCCGACGACATCGGCACACCGGGCACCTACAGCCAGGGCCTAGCCATCAACGATATGGGAACAGTCGTCGGCAGCGCCTCCACAAGTACGGGCCAGCACGCCTTCCTGTACGACGGCACCATGCATGATCTGGGAGCGCTGCGGACCACCGACTCGGCAACAGCGCGCGGCATCAACAGCGCCGGTCAGGTCGTTGGCATCTCGAGCGACAACACTTCTACAAGCGGCACTTCCCGCGCTTTCCGTACCAGTCCCGGCGGCGCGGCCATCAACGGGGCGACAGACGACCTTGGCACCCTGGGCGGCAGCAATGCTTACGCGGTCGCGATCAACGGGGTTGGAACCGTCGTTGGTTACTCCAACACAACTAATGGGGCAGAGCACGGCTTCGCCACCCCTACGGGCCGGGGTATCAGCGCGGCTACAGACGACTTAGGCGTGCTGCCGGGATACATGGACAGCTACGCTAGTGGCATCAACAGCGCCGGATTGATCGTCGGCTACAACAGCAAGGGTGTCACCACCACGGGCATGGACATCAGCCCAATCGCTACGCTCTTCACCAGGGGGTCTTGGATAGACCTGAACTCGTTTCTTCCGGCAAACTCCGGCTACACATTAATGTTCGCCAACAGCATCAACGATGCCGGGCAGATCCTGGTAGTGGGTCAGAATTCCAGTGGCATGCTGCACACGTTCATCCTTTCGCCAACGCCCGAACCATCGTCGACCGCCGCCTTGGGCCTAGGCATTCTAGGTCTTGCGGGATTAGTATTTAAGGCCCGCAAGCGCCCGGCAAGCGCTGCCTGACGACAGCGGCAATGAGTGACGATAGAAACAACAAAACACCTTCACCAACACCAAAGACGACCGGCATTTGCCGGGCGTCTTTTTTTGTGTTCTTTTTATTTACAAGCGCGGGTCGGTCGGCTCGGACTCCAGGGCCAGCACGCCAAAGGCGCACTCGTGGACTTGGTGCAGCGGAGCATGCGCCGCGAAGCGCGTCAGGCCCTCCATGCCCAGGACAAACTCGCGCAGGGCGAGAGCACGCTTGCCGTTCAAGCTGCGCGCCCGGAGGCGATCCATGTTTTCGGACAGCGTATATTCTGGCCCGTAGATAATGCGCAGGTATTCACGTCCCCGGCACTTCACGGCGGGCTGTGTCAGTCCCTTTTTGCCCCGCGCGAGAAACGCGAAAGGCTTGACTACCATGCCTTCGGCCCCTTGGGACGTTTTGGCAAGCCACCAATTCGTTCCTTCTTCTGTGGATGCGGGGTCGGCAAGATCAACTTCCAAATGGGCGGTGGCCCTCAGCAAAACAGGGTCGGCATCGACCAGGGCCGATAATGCGTTCAGATGCCACATATGATCTTTGTCGCTATGGACATACCCCTCGGTCGCCAGCAGATGGAACGGCGCAACTTGTACGCCGTCCAGCCCGTGCGTGGTCCAGCAGTAAGCGCGATAGGCGTTGATATAAGACGCAATCGCTTCTTGACGATTGGCGATATGGGTATTCGGCACCTCAATGCCGCGTGCACGCGCCCGCGCCAGAGCATCGCCGGTGGCCGACAGGGCCGCCATGCCCGCCGCGCCGACCGGGGCATACTGCTCGCGCAGCAGGCCTTGCGCTTTGGCATTCCACGGCAGGATTTCGGTGTCCAGCACGGCCCAATCGGTCTGGTGCGTGTCCCAAAACCCGGATGTGTCCATGGCGCGGCGCATGCGTCCCAGAAACTCACCGTGCAGGGGCGCGTCAAAAAAGCGGCGGCCCGTGCGCGTGTAACACTCGCCCACACTGCCATCGGTGATGCCGAAGCGGGCACGGGCCGCCTCTTCACTTCGGCAAACGACAATGACGGCGCGCGACCCCATGTGCTTTTCCTGGCAGATGACATGTTCCACGCTCTGCGCTGCGTAGTACCCGAACGCCCCGCGCGGATGCTCCAGATACTCTCCCTGGGCTTCGGTCTCGCAAGGAGACATGGTGGGAGGCAGATAAATGAGCCAGCGCGGGTCGACGGCAAAGCGGCTCATCACTTCCAGGGCGGCGGCGCTGTTTTCCGGCTGCAAGAACACGTTCCCGGCCAGATGAGTGGGAATCGTCCGCTTGCCGATCACGTCCGACAGCAGCAAGTCCGCTTCAGGCGAAAAGGGCCTTGTTTGCGCATTCGTTTCCGCCTGCTCATTCTGACCAAGCAAGGGCAGAAACGGACGCGCGGGCGCGGCATATTCCCGCTCGGCGGGCACGGACACAATTTCCCGCTCCGGCCAGCGCAACGCGGTCAATGCGCCGCCAAACACGCAGCCGGTGTCCAGGTTCAGCGTGTTGTTCACCCACACGGGCTGGGCCTGCGGCGTGTGTCCATAGACCACGCTCGCCCGCCCCCGGTAATTCGCCGCCCAGTCGCGCCGGACGGGCAGGCCCGCCTCGTCCGTTTCGCCCTCCGTGTCCCCGTACAAACAAAACTCTCTGACCCGCGCGGACGCCCGACCCTGCAAAGGCTCAATCAATCCGGCATGGGCGACTACCAGCTTGCCGTCATCCAGCACGTAATGGCTGATGAGATTTTCCAAAAAGGGCATCATCGTTTGCACAAATGTTTCCCGTTCATCGGCAGGCAGGGCATCCACCTGCGCGGCGCTATCGGCCAGGCCGTGCGTCATCTGCACCTTTTTGCCCCGCAGCCAGCGCGCAAACTTGTCGTCGTGGTTGCCCGGCACGGCCAGCGCCGTTCCCGCCGCAGCCATACGGCGGGCAATGCTGAGAGTGTCCACGACGCGCGGCCCCCTATCCACCAAATCCCCGACAAAGAACGCCCGCCGTCCCTGCGGATGCGTGTAGGTTCCCGCGTCGTCCGCCGCGTAGCCCAAGGTGCGCAGCAGCGTTTCCAGCTCGGTCGCGCAGCCATGCACATCGCCGATAATGTCAAACGGCCCTTTGTCGTCCCGGCGGTCGTTCCACAATTTGGTGCGCTCGACAACGGCGCTGTCCAAATCTTCCTCGCGCAATGCGTACACATACCGAAAGCCTTCGTCCCTGAGACCGCGCAGGTTTTGCCGCAAATCCCGGCACTGCCGCGTGATGGCATGCGGCGGGATTTTGCGGTCGGGGCGCGCTGTATTGCGGGCCTGACACGTGCGCTCAGACACGTTCAGCACGATGGCAACCGCCAGCACGTTCTGCTGCCGCGCCAGTGCCAGCACGGACTTTCGCGCCTGCGGCTGCACGTTGGTGGCATCCACGACGACCAATTTGCCGCGCATCAGGCGCTTGTCGCCGAGAAAATGCAGCACATCAAACGCATCGGATGTGGCCGACTGATCCGTTTGGTCATCGGCCACCCACCCGCGCAAAGCGTCCGACGACAGGATTTCGGTGGGCAGAAAGCGGGACGCGGCCCAAGTGCTTTTGCCGCTCCCGCTGGCCCCGACCAGGGCGACCACGCACAATTCAGGAAGAGTGATGTGGAAAGGCTTTAATTCCATAGTGACTGTTTATGTTTTGCAGCAGGCTTGCAGCAGCGTTGTATAAGCGTTTTAAGGGCATACCTCAAGCTTTGCAACGACGGAAGAAATCGTTCCGTCGTTGGCACAGGCTTGGCACACGCAAGACATACCGGGGAACAGCCGAAGCCAAGCCCTGGCAACTGCCGGGGGTGTGAACCACCCGGCAAGCAGCAAGGTATGCCCTCACGGGCACGAGAAAAGCCAATCGGTCCAAGTTTTACGCCCGTGAGGGGCGGACTGCGTCTCTGCCGGGGGTTGTTTGCCCCTGGCTTGGTGTACACACTGCCCGCCAAACAGTGATGCTTACCCCCGGTCGAAGACGGCCATCTGCGAGGGGTGGCCTTTGTCGCCGTCGGGTTCGCCGATGCCCGACAGCACAGCGCCATAGCCGAATTGAGCAGAGATGGTTTCAGCCCAAAAAGCGAACTCGGCGCGTGTCCATTCAAAACGGTGGTCACGGTGGCGCATTTTCCCGGCGGGCAAATTCGGCCAGTGGCTGTTGTAGTCGGCGTTGGGGGTGGTCACCACGGCCCGGCGCGGGCGGGCATGGCCGAACACGGCCCGCATCAAAAACTCCAATCGCCCTGGTTCAATGTGTTCAATCACTTCCACCAAAGCGGCGGCATCGAAGCCGACCAGACGGTCATCCCGGTACAAGAGCGAACCCTGGATGACGCGCAGGCGCGCATCCGGCTCGCGGTCCAGATGCAGGCGGCGCTCGGCAACCGACAGGGCGGCGGGGGAAACGTCCATGCCCAGGATTTCCGTCCATTGGCGCTCGGCGCGCAACAAGCGCAGCAATTGACCTTCCCCGCAGCCCAAGTCCAGCACGCGCTGCCCACCGTGCTGTTTGAGCGCAGCGGCGACGGCTTCCAGGCGCTGGTCGTGCAGGCGCAGAGGGCGTTCCAGAGCGTCTTCTTCTGCGGGGGGGGCACTCGCGGCGGCATCGGCATCCGGGGGGTCTTCGTCGCCATTATGCTCCAGCAGGCGGGCCAGGGCGTCGTCCACAAAGCGGCGCTTGTAGCGCAGGTAGCGGCGGGCAATAGTATCTTTGTGGGGGTGTGCGGGCAGCCAGGGGGCGGCATTGTCCAGCAGTTTTTCCACTTCATCCGCGCCCACGCCGTAGTGTTTCTGGTTGTCCAGAACGGGCAGCAGCACGTACAAGTGAGACAAACAATTTTGCACGGTCTGCAACCCTGTCAGAGTGACAGCGTGCAGCGTGGAGGCGCCCCATTCGGGGAACTGGGTATCCAGCGGCAAGGGCGTGATGGACACAGCGTAGCCCAGGGGCGCGAACATGTCGCGGATAAAGTCCGCCCCGGCATCGCAGTCTACGGCGGGCAGGGAAATGGAGAACGGCCATAGCTCCCCCACCCGGTCGGGCCGCGTGAGGCAGCGTCCGGCCAGGGCCGTGGAAAACGCCTGCCCGATGGCGACAGACAGAAACGACGACGCGACATACGGACGGTCGTTGACGTACTGCGACAGGGCAAAAGCCGTATCGCCCGCGCGCCGCACCAGCCCGACCGGGTCTATGTCCAGCCACAGGGCCAGAGTGCAGCATTGGTCGGTGGCGTGGGGGTAGAAGACATAGGCGACACCGTACGGCAGCGTCTTTTGGTACACATTGGCGGGGTTTTTGTGCAGCAAAAAGCCAAGCTCGGAGGCAAGAGGGGCGGTCGTGGAGAGTTCCAGCAGCATGATGCCTCATTGTAGCACATGGGCTGTGCGGGGCGGCGTTTAGCGGGCTGGAAGGACGGGTAGTAGTCCCAAACCAAACTCTCTCCCGATCTTAGAAAGGGGCTTTCCATGCCCATCGACAATGTGACGACGCAGCTTTCGATGTCCGAAGCGCTGCTCCACTACTCGCTGTTCGTCGCCATGTTCGCCCTCGGCGCGGCTTTTGTTTTCTTCCTTTCGGAGAAAGAAAAGATCCTGCCGAAGTTCCGTGGGACAATGACCACATCGGCGATGATCTGCGGGGTCGCCGCTGTCGCGTACTATTTTCTCATGCGCGACTACAGCCCCGACAAACCGTTTCCAACCGACATTCGATACATCGACTGGACGGTGACCACGCCTTTGCTGCTGCTCAAGTACCCGGAAATGCTCAAAGTGCGCGGCTTCAACTTTGCGCTGAGACTGGTCATCGCCGACCTTTTCATGATCGTCACGGGCTTTATCGGTGAGCTGTACGGCAGCAGCGTTCACGGGCACTGGCAGCCGCATGACGGCACGTACCTGTGGGGCGTCAACGCTGTGACGGCTCACTACTTTTGGGGCTTCATCTCGACGCTGGGCTATTTGTACATTGTCTACACGCTGATGTTTGGAGAGGGCAAGCGCCTGACCGCGATGCAGCCTGCCCACATCCGACGCGGCATCCAGGTGATGAACCGCTACATTTGGACATTGTGGGGCATCTACCCGCTTGTATACATCATGGAAGGCCTGTCGGCAACCAATGCGAACATCTCGCTGGACGGCTGGCAGATTGCTTCGTCGGTCGCTGATGTCATCAACAAAGTCGGCTTTGGCCTGACCGCCTACTTCGCCGTCAAAGCCATCAGTGGCGACAGCCAGTACAGCGAGGAGCGCCTGCCGACCAGCTCGGACACAGTCGCCCCGGCCCCGCCGGTCGGCAGCGACGACACACGCGATGCATCCCGCAGCCGTGCCTAATCTGCGCATGGTAAAAAACAAACAGCCCCCGCCAAGATTTGGCGAGGGCTGTTTGCATGACAAGCACAATGCGAAAAAGAGAATGCTCCCAGACGGACTGCTAACAGGAAGAAGCGCTACGGCGTTTGCGGGCGGCCAGCAATCCCAGGGTTCCCAGGCCAATCGCCAGAACGCACAGCGAAGACGGCTCCGGGGCGGCATTCAGCAGAAAGGCGCGGGTTGTCTGGTTTCCCATAGCATCCGTGAACAAGCCGTAGCCGGCAATCTGACCGGCATTGTTGATTGAGGTTGCGTCTTGCAGCATCCAGTCCGAGTTTGGGGCAAGGAGGGTATTCAGGTCCACCATTTTGCCATTGCTGTAAAGGAATGCATCGGAAGTGGCGCCGTCAGACAAAAGCGAGAAGCCGACAATAGTCCCCATGTCGTTGATGCTGGTCGCCGTGCTGTCGCCGCCGAGGGAGCCGAGATCGGTCATCTGCATGTTTCCAGGGACACCGTTTGTCGCCCCTTGCGTCCATAAAAACGCATGTTTCGCTATGTTGCCGGCACCGTCGGCAGCCAAACTGGATTGACCGACCACCTGCCCGGATGCATTGATAGCCTGCGCGCTGCTGAAGCTGCCGCCCAATGTCCCCAGATCGGTCAGGGCGACGGGGACGCCGGTCGGCGTGGAGCGAAAGGCATGGTCGTCCCCATTGCTGGTAAACGCATCACCGACCACTTGCCCCAGGGTATTGATGCCGCTTGCACTGCTGAAGCCGCCGCCCAATGTTCCTAAATCATCCGTTGCGCCATTGATAGCCGCGTCGGGGGTGGTTCGGAACGCATGATAAACACCATTGGAGTTGGTGGAAAACCCCACGACTTGTCCCAAAGAGTTGATCCCATTAGCTTGGCTATAGTCCGCATTGTTGCCGCTGAGCGTACCCAGATCGCGCATTTGCGGGTTGCCGGCAGCTCCACCGACCCCGCCTGCCGTCCACAAAAAAGCATGGTGCGTCATGTCCCCAGCAATATCGGAATAGCCGACAACTTGCGTGAGCGTCCCGGTTGTGATGGCTTGGCCTATGCTGTTATCACCGCCCAGTGTCCCCAGGTCTTGGATCGGGCCGTCGGGGGCCGTGAGGAACGCCCGGCTTATGGTGTTGTCGGCATTATTTGAGTAGCCGGTCGCCGTACCGTTGGCGCTCAGACCGTTGGCAAACGTATCTCCGCCAAATGATCCCAAGTCCGTGATGCCATAGTTCTGTGCCGCCGCCGGTTTTGGCGCAGCAAGCAGCAGAGCCAGCCCGGCAGTCATGGCGAGGCCGATACCGAGAGGGTTTATTTGTGAGGTTTGGAAGCGCGTGCTTTTCATGGTCTTGCTTTTGTGTGTCATTTCGGAAGTTGTTGCCGTCGCGCTATGCCGTCTGCGGCTTGCGTTTGGCGGCCTTGAGGCCGCAGGCCAGCGCCACGCCGCCGATGCCAATCAGCAGGGCCAGGGCAGGCGAGGGTTCGGGTGCGGGAACCACCGTGAACAGTGTCCGCAAGCCGCTCTGGTCAGTAACAACCGGAGTGGAGGACGTCCCGCCGCCGTAAAAGACTTCACTCGCCATGCCTGTGTCGCCCGACTGAAACAAATCGCTCTGGTGGTCGGACGTTGCTTTGTTGATGAACACGTCCAGCAGCAAATTCGGCTGCCCTGGTAGCCCTGGTATGTAGACGAACGGCGTCATCAGGGGGATGTTCAAGTCAAACACATTGTTCGCTTGCAGATTAGCAACAATGGTTCCCGAAAAGACTGTGGTAAAGTTGGGGCCAATGTTATCTGCAAACGTTGTGCTTGGGGCAGCCACGCTCGCACTCGTGTTGGAAAAGCCGATAATCAAATCATAGGTCGCCGTTTCAGGAACACTCTGGCCGAGACCCAGGGGATCAATGGCCGAAGCAAAAGAAACTTGCGTGATGGCAACCGGCAATGCAAACGCAGAAGCGCTATAGATTTCCTGAAATTCGCCGGCATAGTTTGTCGTATTCGCTTCGGATCCATCGGTTCCAAAAGGAAAAGGTGACGTATCTGTCGTGCCGCCCACTTCAATTTGCGTTGGGATCGTCCCGATTTGAGCGGAGGCGGCCTGAGAATTGATCAGGCCGCACCCGAGAAGAAGGGGAAAAACGAGAGTGATTTTGGATTTGATATTCATAATTAGTCTTTCCGGCATACTGCATAAGATATGCCAATACTTGTAATAGTGTTGATAAATCACTGTTTAGCGCAGAATGATGACAAACTGGTTGACGTACTTCTGCCCCGTTTTGTCGGTATAAGTGGCGGTAACAGTAACCGAGCCGTTACCGGGAACGTTGTTGCGGATAACGTCGAAGCGCGGCCCGTTGTAGGCTTGTATCGTGACGAGGTTGGTGCGGCCAGAGATCGTAAACGTGGTGCCTACTGCGGCCTTGCCGTCAAAATAGCCAATCAAATTAATGCGCCGTCCGCTGGTGATGGCAGAACCTGTGTCTTGCCCCTGAAGGCCACGGACAACGAAGGAATTGTTTCTTACCGTGCAGGTCTGTGCGTAGGCGGCTTTCATGGTCGGCACAATTTGGGTCATGATGCCCAGGGCAACCGCACTGCCCAAAGCGAACTGCAATCGGCGTGCGGCGACTGTGGAAAAGCGCGTGTTGCGGGTTTCAGTATCAAAAGAAGCGTTGGCAGAGAAGGAACGCGCTCCTAATCCCGCCGCGAACATGCCCAATCCCAGAAGCACCCATTGGAACAAGCTGACCGCCCCGAAGTTGTAGGCGGGGCTGCCGAACGCATCTAAGACTTGTCCGGCCATGGCTGCCAGGCAGCCAATCAGGACGGTTTTGCGCAGGCCGTCCGTCATGGTCGAAAGCGCGCGCAGGCCGACTGCGAAGAACCCGACAAGCACGGCCAGGTAAAGAGCCAGCCCAACAAGCCCCAGGTCAGCCGCCGTTTGCAGATAAAAGTTGTGCGCGATGTTGCTGTGGGATGTTCCATGCGCCAGCACCTGAGTGGCATCGTCGCCCATGCCGGTGAACTCGGACTGACGCACCGGGTACACGCCGATGCCCCATCCGAAAATAGGCTTGGCTTCAATCATGTGGACTGTGCCATGCCACTGCAAAATACGGGTGGCAAAGCTTTCGGTGTGCGGAATGGTCGCCGCCCATTTCTGAAGGCCACCCACGCTTTGCGACTGCACAGTGAGCAATGCCAGCGCGCCGACCAAGATGAGTAATGGCCCGACCACCATGTGCTTGCGCTGACGGATTTGGTTGAGCATGTGCGATGTGTTGGGCTGCTCGTTTTTGGAGACCGCATTGTAACGCAAGCCCAGCAGGGACAGGGCAACCAGAGAAACCGCGCTGCCTGCCCAGGCAAAGCGCGCTTTCGCCATCAGCAGGCAGCCCGCGGCCAGCAGCGCAACCACCTGCGCAAACAGTTGGCGCTTGGCGTCACCGCGCTCGGTTAAGCCAAGGGCGAGGGCCAGCGGCAGCATGAGCATCAGGAACGACCCGAGCAGCTCGTGCGAGCCGAATGTTCCCTGCAAACGATTATCCGACGAAACACGCAGCATGTCCGTGCCCATCTGCGCGAAGCCGAGCAGCGAAACAAGGCCGGTCACCAGCAGGAGGCCGTCGGTGAGCGTTTGCAATTGCTCTTTGCTGCGCAGGTGGTACACCATCACAAAGTACAAGAGTATCCCAAAGCCCACCCGCATGGTTTCCATCCCGGAAAAGGCTTTATAGGGCGACCAGGCGCATGAAATCAGCGCAAGACCCGCCAGCAGGACGAGCGCCCCATTGGGGCCGGACAAGAGCGCTTTTCGCAAACTCCCAGCTTCAAGCTTCATCTGGCTGACAGCCAGCAGCAGAAGCACACTGCCTAAAACCTCAAACACTGCCACTTTGCCCGCATCGTTGAGTAAAGGCGTGCCGGTCATCAAAGGCACCAATACGATCATGGCAAGGACGGTTGTTACGATATTGTCCCGCACCAGGCTTTGAAGCCAGGCTACGCCTTTCCCTCCTGACGCGTGTGCGTCCTTTGTTTTGTTTCTGCTGTTGGTACTGATCATGAACGGGTGTCCTTTTGGGCGAAGTTGTGAACAGAAGGTCGTGAACACGGCGGCAAGCTAGGGCTTGCCGCCGTGGTCGCAACGGCGGCCTTTTTCTCAGCGTCATCCGGTGATGCATACCGAAAAACGCCGCTTGTTGGAAGGCGCGCAACCGAGATGGGCAGCGTTGCCGGAGAAAAAGAGTGGTGCGTAGCGCGGCACATGGCCTGATAATACAGCGCGGCCACATGACGATTTGTATATTTTTCCTCTAAGACGGCCCGCGCATTGCACCCCATGCGCGCCGTTTCTGCGGGATGGTGCAGCAGGTGCGACACGGCCCGCACCAGGTAGGCCGCGTCTCCCTGAGCCACTTGAAGGCCGCAGCCTGCTTCCGCCAGCACACGCGCCACTTCCGAGCCGGCTGAAACTGTCGCAATGGTGGCGCGACCCGAAGCGAGAATGCTGTAAAACTTGCTCGGCACGCACAATCCTTCCATGCCCGGCTCCAGGGTCACCAGGGACACATCTGCCGAAGCCAGCAGGTCGCTGTAGTCTTCTTTGGGCACAAACGGCAGCAGGGTAACATTGCCGATCTGTTCCTCGCGGACGCGCCGCTCGATGTGCTCTTTTTGCGCCCCGCCGCCCACCAGGGCGAACTGCACGGTGGGCTCTGCGGTTTGCAGGTGCTTGGCGGCATCCAGCACGGTGTCAAAGTCATGATAGCGCCCGAAATTGCCCGAATAGCATACCACAAAGCCGTTCAAACTGTGGGCGGCCCGGAACCGTGTGCGCGGACTCAGCGGCTGGATCGCCTCATGGTCCCCGCCTATCGGGATGACCTGCACTTGTTCCGGCGGCAGGTCATAATGGCGCATGACATATTCCCGCATGCATCGCCCTAATACCACCACCTGATCGGCTTTTTTCATCCAGCTTTTTTGCCAGGATCGCAGCAGGCGCGTGATGGGGCTGCGCGCAGGCAGCACCCCCATCTGCACGGCTCGGTCCGGGTCTAAATCGTACACGACATACAAATAAGGCGTTTTAGTCAGTGCCTTGTACGCGCTCGCCACCATCGCCAGTGTGGGAGGGGCCGTGCCGATCAGCACCAGGTCATACCGGCCCAGCCGCAGCAGCTTGCCCAGGGCAGCCAGGCCGAACTTGGCATTGGCCGCAAGGCGGTGCCGCGTGGAGCGAAAGCTCGCATGCGGCGTCGGGAGCCGGAAAATGCGCGTGTTTTCCCATTCTTCGTAAGCATCCAGGCGGACCGTTTGGGCGCGGTAAAGGTTGACGCTGGTGATGACATCAATCTGCACATCTGGAAAATCGCGGCGCAGGGCGGCTGCCAGTTCGGACAGCACTGTTCCTGTTCCGCCGGTTTCATCAGGGTAAAAGAATTCGTTGATGATACAAACGCGCATGTTTTGTCCAATAGCCTCGTGAGAACACAGAAAAGCTCGGAGTGAAGATTGTGTCTGCCGGGTCATGTTTCGGACATCATCAGCAGCAAGCGTTTCGCTTTTTGCCAATCACTGGAGGCTGCAAGAACCATGTCAAGCCAGCAGAAAAACCGGGAAACCAAGATTTTTATTTTGCAATGCGCTTGTACATTCAGCCACCCGGACAATAAAAACGCTGTTCAGGATGGAAACCGCGTCCGCAGCAACAGTGCATCAGGCGGCCTGCCGCAAAACAACCAGCGGGCAAGCAAGCACACGTCTTTGTGGGTCGCCTTCGTATTATAAGGCAACTTAAAGCCGGTGTCAAGGCAAATCGGATTTATTTTATGATATTTTCCAGCTTGGCGCGGACGGCTTGCCTGCGCGTTTTTCCCTTGTATCAACGACGGAATGATTTGTTCCGTCGTTGCAAAGCTTGAGGTACGCGCTGGAAAAGCCATGGCTGCGCCGAAACCAATCCGCCGCATCTCTCATGCAGCAGGGCCGGACGGCGGCTTTGGCAGGCGCGGGCCGCCCAACAACATGCGGTGCGGGGGTATAATGCCCCCATGCTGAAACGATTTTCTCCTGCGGCATTGGGGCTGCTGATGCTGCTGAACCGGGGGCAGGCCGCGCCCGCCGACCTTGAAAGCGCCCGCGTGCCCGCGCTGTATACCACCTGGGACGATTATTACTTTTATGTGGGGGCGCAGGTGCATGACACCAAAGTCAATGCCGTCAACACGTCGCCCACGTCCCAGCCTCAGCAGGATGACGACCTGGAAGTGTTTGTGGAAACGGATCATGCCCGCGCGTCTGTCCGTACGCCGCAAACATTTCAAATGGCGGTCTCGGCGGCCAATGGGGCGTATTTCAGCCAGGGCAACGGCAGCCAAATTCCGCAGGCCAAGGCGGTGTATACCTATAAATACGCGGCGAACGTGGACGGCACGCTCAACAGCAACAGCGACAACGATACAGGCTACACGATCGAAATCGCTATTCCCTGGCAGGAAATGGGCATGAAAGGCCCGCCGAAGCCCGGCACCGTCTGGGGCTTCAACGTTGTTTCGCGCGACCGCGACAGCACCGCCCGCCCCGCAACGCGCTTGTTTTCGCTGTCGCAGGATGTCCAAAGCGCATCCGATGTGCAAAACCCGTCCAAGTGGCAGTCCCTGGTGTTTGAAAGCGGGTCGGCGGGATCGACCGAGGGCGGACGCATTGTCAGCCCGCGTGTCAGTTTAGACCGCTTTCCCCTCATCAACGGCTCCATCGTAGCGGGCGAGTGGCCGTCATCGGCGCGGGTTGCGTTCGGCACGGACAGCGTCAAAGCCGACGCGCCCACGGTCGCGCAGGAACCCAACACGAACGCTTCGCCGTTTGACAACCCGCCGCCTTCTGTCAACCCGCCGCCCGCGCCGGTCGCACAAGCGCCGGCATCCGCTCCTTCTTCCGCCGCGTCGCCTGCGCCGCCCGCGCCAATTTCAGGCACGCAGGTCGGGGCAATCGACCTGCCCGGCGGCGGCTCCATCAAGATCGTGCCCGGCGGCATTTCCGCACCTCCCCTGGTGCCGCAAATGACCGCCGCCGTCCCACCCGATGCCGCGTCAACGATCGGCGGCAGGCGCGTCAACCCGCTGACCCCGAAATACAAGTATCCGAAAGGGTACAAGCCAAGCGACTCCCGCGTGGACCTGACCGGGTCGCTGACCCTGGGTGCGGCCAAACCACCCAAGTTAGTCCTGGCCGTGTACCGCATAGATTACAATGCCGACAGCCGCAAAGGCGTGTCTCAAAACGTGTGGGGGCCGAATGGAGCGTCCCTGTTAGCAGACCAGCCGATCAACGGCGCGGGGCCATGGTTTTCGTGTCTGCGTCCGCAGTGGCATCGCCAGCAGATTGCCGACCTGCGCCGGGCGGGCATTGATGTCGCCCTGCTGCGCACGCGCGCCGACGATCCACTCTTAGGGCGCGAACTGGACGCCTTTGTTGAAGCATTGAAAGAACTCAAAGCTTCGGGGCAGGGTTATCCCCTGGTTGGAATAGAGATCGGCAGCGGCTGCGCCTCGCCGGGCCTCGTCTACGCACACATTCCCGCCGAGTTTCGCGCGCTCAGGGCATCAGAGCCATCTGGCAAAGTGGGCGCGCTGACTGCAACCACCGACGCCGATATTCTTTACCAAAACCCCCTTTCGGACGGCACAGTCATTGCCAATCCGTTACCCGAAGCCTCCCAAGTCATTTCACCGGGGCGAGTGGACAGCGCGGTTGTCGCCCGCCGCGATGGGCAGACATACGCCGATGCCTGGCAGAAAGTCACCGATGCCAAAGCGCCGTATGTCGTCATAGACAGCTGGAACGACTTTTCACACGGCACCGAAGTATGCGCTTCGCGTCAGTACGGCGAAAAATATGCCGACGACACGCGCGTTCTGTCCAACACGTTCAACGGCGACAAGCAATGGCACGCCAAGTATCTGGCCGAAGATTGCCCGCGCATTATCCGCCCGCGTACGCTGTATCAGGTGCCCGTGCGCATCGCAAACGCGGGCACACTGCCCTGGCGCGCGCGCGAAGATTACTCGCTTTCTCCGCGCTGGTACCGTGACGGGCGCTTGTACGATGACAGCGCCCCCCGCGTTCCCATCGGCACAGACATCCTGCCGGGCCAGACAGTAACCCTCAGTGTCGGCCTGGCCGCCCAAAACCAGTACGGCGACGATCTGGAACCGGGCAGCTACACCCTGGTTTTTGACATGGTGCAGGGCCAGGATCGGTGGTTTTCCTATGCCTCCGACGTGCCCCTGCAAGTGCCGGTCCGCGTCGTGCCCTACGCCGAAACCCTGGCTCCGCAGGCGACATTTATCGGCACGGCCACGCCCTCAACCATGCAGGCGGGTGCGAACTATCCCACGCAAGTGACCGTGCGCAATGACGGCTCGGCCAACTGGGCAGGGTATCAGCTCGCCTACAAAATCCAGAAAACCGATCCGGACACAGGGGCAGTGCGCACTTTAGGGGAAAGCAAAGGCGAGGCATTGCCCACGCCTATTACGGCGGGGCAGGCGGTCACGGTGAATGTCGATGCCGTGCCCAAGGCCGAGAACGGCGCGTCCCTGCCCACGGGCGAATATCACCTGCACTGGTTTATCAAACCTGGCAAAGGCAGCGAAACAGTGGCGGGGTCTTATGATGAAGCCGTGCGCGTGGTTGGCAGCGACCCCGGCGCAAGCTTCGTGCTGGCGGACATCCCTCGCAATGTCGATGCGGGCAAGGACGACACCGCACGCCTGGCCGTGCAGAACATGGGGCCTGTCGGCTGGCCCAAAGGCAGCCGCAAAGTCGGCTACCATTGGTACTATCTGGATGGCACGGAATACCAATGGAGCGGCGGGCCTTTGGCCTCGCTGACCAAAGAAGTCGCCGTAGACCGCGCCGACGGCGACATTGTGGCGAAGTTCCACGCCCCGGACGCGCCGGGCCGCTACGCCCTGGTCTGGGACGTGCAGGAGCCGGACGGGTCATGGGCATCGTCCGCGCCTGCGTCGCGGGGCGATGACATCCTGCAAGCGCTGGTGCACGTCAACGGGAGGGGCAGTGTCGTGCCTGTCGATCTGCGCAAATACGCCGACCTGATTGGTATCACGAGCGACACGGCAGCCCCGTCAGGAGACGGCTTCGACGGACAGGGCCGCACGTTCCCCGCCGCCATGCTGCCACCCGACGCCACCACGGAAGTGGACGGCAACCCTCTGCTGATCGGCAAAGCCGGGCCCGCGCTTTACCCATCGGGCTACTACGCGCAGGCCGTGGGAACAGACAGCGCAAGCAACCACCGCGTGTCGTTTTTGTACCCCCGCCCGGATGTCAAAAACGTGGTTGTCTGTCACGGCCAGACCCTGGATTTGCCGGGGGGAAACTACCATGCCATTCACCTGCTGGCCGCTTCAGGAGGCAGCCAAAGCCTGGCGTCAGCATTTGCCGTATCCGGCCAAAGCGCAGTGGCCCCGGTGCGCATCGTCCCCTGGACGCAGATTCCCACAGCCGCCCTTCTCGGCGTCCGCAGCCCGTATCGACAGGGCAAAAACGGAGCGGACAGCGTACCCGTCATGCTGGGCGACTATGTCCTCACGTTGGACCCGGCCCGTAAAACAAGCCAGATCACTCTGCCCAGCAACCCGGACATCAAGATTGTCGCCATCAGCCTGGAAAAATAGACGCATCAAAAAGCCCCTGCTTCAAAGAGCGGGGGCTTTGCTTTGTGTCAGATAGACACAGGCCTTCACAAGAACCCGGCCTTCACAATAACAAAGTGGCAACTTTTCCCCCTGCACCGTGTCATACAGGGTAAAGGAGACACTTCATGGCAGAACGTATTGCATTTCCCGGTTTATCATCGGCGGCTTTTGAGCACCCTACAGACAAAGCGACTTTGGATGCACTGAAGCGCGTGCCCGGTATTGACTGGGCATTCCGCAAGTTCAATGAATACGGCGGCGACCGGGCGGGACGCCTGCTGTGCCTTTCAGACATGGTGCGCGTGGACGGCGGTCAATGCGCAAGTTTGCACGAGATGCTTGTCGATTGCTGCCGCATCCTCGATATGCCCGTGCCTGAGCTTTATATCGACCAGCGCCCACAGGTGAATGCCCACACATTCGGCGTGGACAAACCCATCATCGTGATGAACTCCGGCCTTTTAGAACTATTGGACGAGGATGAATGGCGCGTCGTGCTGGGACATGAACTGGGGCACATCAAGGCCGGACACGTTTTGTACCGGCAAGTCGCGGAGTTTCTCGCACGCATTGCGCTGACATTAGGCGCGCGCACGTTCGGGCTGGGTCAGGGGCTGGGGATCGGGCTGTTTTACGCGTTCTTCCACTGGTACCGCCAAAGCGAATTGACAGCGGATCGCGCCGGGCTTTTGGCTTCGCAAGACATGGACATGGTGCTGAACACACAGATGAAGCTTGCGGGCGGCAGCCGCAAATTGTATGTCCAAATGAATAGGGAAGCGTTTCTGCAGCAGGGCCGCGACTACGAAGAGCTGGGCAAAGACTCACTCAACCAGTTCTACAAGATGGGGCAGACCCTGGGCACGACTCACCCGTTCCCTGCCGTCCGTGCCCTGGATATTGACGGCTGGGCCAAAGGCGACGACTACAAGCGCATTTTGGAAGGCCACTACCCGCGCCGGGGGAGTGAGCCGCCGCCCACAGCGGAAGCGTTTGCCGACACCCCGCCTGACGATGCCCGCGTATGCCCTAACTGCGGGGCCACCGTCCTTTACCGGGCGTTTGTATTCTGCCCCAACTGCGGGGCCGACCTGCCTCGCGCGTAAGCGTGTTCCTGGTGGGCCTTTTGATAAGCCCCGCGGGAGGCTATCCACAAGACAACTACCAAGGTAATAAACGCTACCACGAACACGATAACGTTGAGCCAGTTGGGGAACATGGCGCGCAGTAATCGTTTCAGGCGCATGACAGTTTCTTCTGCGTAGCGTGTTGACTACATCTCAAACACGGGACGCTCTTGCGGCAACACTTCTTCTAGGGCGGCGAGACGGCTGTCTTCGCCCAATGCGTCATCGCGCTCAAAGACCAGCAGGTAGTAGGAAGCGGAGTATTCGACCACGGTATCGCCTTCGAGTTGCTCAAAGGGGGCCGCGTCCATGCCCTGCCCGCTGCCGGCATTGCGACGCCATGTGTCGGGCGTGACTGAGAGCAGTTTCCAGCCCTGTGATGCGTGCGTGTCCAACGTTCCCTGCATGCCTTCGTAGTCCGTGACTGCTGTTTTGTACTTGCGCGCTCCGTGCATCGCATATGCCCTGCCTTTTCATCATTGTTTTCGTGCCCGTAGTTTACCATACGTTCACGCGGCAGGCAAGAAACGTACTTAGGAACGCGGCACGAGGACAACGGCATCGGGTACGCTGACGCCGGTTTCGCGCGGCGACTGGGTCATCCCGCCCGCATTTGCGCGGTACGATAGCTGCGTGGACGCCCCGCCATCCAGACACATCGCCGCCTGCGCCTGCGTGCCGTCATACTGGGGAAAGTAGCGCACGACAAACGCCGCCAGATCACGATACTCTAGGCCCGATGCCATGCCCAGAATAAAATGACCTTGTCCATGCGTTCCCTTGTCGTACGCAACAAAGGTGCGTGGCAGTGCGCCTGCGCTGACCAGCCGTTCCTGCCGGTCTGTCACGCGCACACGGCCATTCTGCACAAGCAGCGGCCCGCATCCCACGCCGCTTTGCAACGGCCACGGCACCCCATTGCCGCGCGCGGCGGCAGACGAATAAGCGCGCAGTGATTGGGGCTGCCCGACTTCTGTCGCGGCCCATGTAATATGGAGGGTTCCGTCTCGGCCTACGCCAAACACACTGCGCACATACCGTCCGGCGCGTATCTGCGTGCCGCCGTGTCCCGAGAGCGGCGGCGCTGCATGGCGCACTCGGCCCCCTTGCACCAGCAGCCCGACAAATTCCTTGCGTCCTGCATTATCTTCGCGTCCAAAATAGCCGCCGTTGACAGCGGCCAGGGCGTGGGTCTTGTCCAGCCATTCATGCGGCGTGTACGCCTGTCCGCCGATCATGCCGCCAATGCGCTCAATATGTTCCGTCGCGATTTGGACAGACACGCGCGCCTGTTTCATGTCCGCATCTATCACATCGACCCCTATCCCATTGTCCATCGCAATTGCGTGGTGGACAACGCCGGGCGCGAGTGTGTCCCCATCGGCCGGCGCAGCAGGCTTTTGAGAAGCTGGCGCCGTGCGCACCCCGCAGCCCATCAGTAGCAGGCAAAAGAAAAGCCCTCCCGCCCTGCATCCCGCTATGGAAGCTCGGCGGCGAGGGGCAATCCTGGGGAGCCGAAGAGACTTGTTTATCCCCTGCATTAGCAGTGCCAGTCGACGTTCTGCACTTCTTTGGCGTAGCGGATGATAAACGCCTTGCGCGGCTCCACCTTTTCGCTCATCAAGATAGAAAACATCTCGGCGGCTTTTTCCGCGTCGTCCAGGGTGACACGGGCAATAGTACGCGTTTCAATGTTCATGGTAGTGTCGTACAGGTCAGAAGCGTCCATTTCGCCCAGTCCCTTGAAACGCCCGACTTGCACGTCTTTGCGCTTGATTTCTTTGAGAATACGATCACGCTCTTCGTAGGAGCGGGCATATTGGCGAATGTCTTTGCCCGACTTGATGCTGAACAGCGGCGGCTGCGCGATATACACATGGCCGCCTTCCAGCAAGGGCTGCATGTACTGGAAGAAGAACGTCAAGAGCAGGGTGCGGATATGGTCGCCGTCCACATCGGCATCGGTCATGATGATAATGCGGTCGTAACGCAAACGCGACAGGTCAAACTTGGAGGATGACTCGCCCGCGTCGGCATCGTCGTTGCTGTCCACTTTGATGCCAATGCCGAGGGCCGTAATCAGCGACCGGACTTCGTTGTTTTCCAGTGTCTTGTCCAGGGCCGCCTTGCCGACGTTGATAATCTTGCCGCGCAGAGGCAGAATGGCCTGGTAACGACGGTCACGGCCCTGCTTGGCGCTGTTGTGGACAAACACGCCGCTTGCCAGCGCGAAGTTGTGCGTGCCGGGCACCTCCACGTCATACACGTCCATGCACTCGTCCAGCGCTTCTACGGAGACGATGCGATGGTTGTAGTGCGCCACAGCTTCGCAGGCACGGGCCTGGTCGTCCTCAAAGTAGCGCCCGCAGAAGCGGTCAAAGCGCAGCAGGGACTTGTCGCCTGTTTGAGTGCGATGGGCGGCGTAAGCATCCACATTGACAGTGCCATCAGGTGACGCACACTGTCGCAGGGCAGCCAGGCTCTTGCGATAATACGTCTGCTCCAACGCGGCGCGGCGCTTGGCACGGAACTCCGGCGTCCATTGCTCGCGCGTCTTTTCGCGCCGCCATTCACGCAGATCGGCATCCTGCCATTGCTGTTTTGCTGCTTCCGAGTGAGCCGTGCGGGCATCTTCGTTTGCAGCAAAGTAGGCAGTGACGCGCTCGGACTGCGCCAGGCAGTTGGCGTCGTCCGCCCAGTACCGTGTTTGCGCTTCGTTAAGCTGCGCCGCGTTCTGCGCACGGTACTCCGGGTTGCCGTCGTAGAACGCGCGCCACTTTGCCGTCATGGACACTTTGTATGCCTCGTATTCCCACTGCGCCTGCGCCTGGGCAGACAGCACCCTGCGCGTCTGCGGCTCCTGCATCCATGCGCTCATCCGTCGGCGGAACGCTTCAGTTTGCTTGATCTCGCGGCACTTCGCGATGACTTCAGGCCGGTGCAGCGTTTGGGAAACGTGCGCCCGGTGCAGGGCGAGGTGCGTCTGGGCGGGCAGTCGCTGAATGTTGGCCGGGGTGTTGTTGCATTTGTTGAAGTCGACATGGTGGCAGTGGTCGCCGTCGGCTTCCGCGTACACGCCTTGCCACCGGTTGTACCAGTCCGCGAGGACATGGGTAAACAGCCAGCGGTCGGAGCGTGGGTCCCAGACCATCTCGTAGCCATCAATGGTAATGTTGGCATCCTGGGCGTCCGACACTTTGCGATACAGCGGCATCAGCGCATCTTGCGGCGTCAGCACGGCGGCGGGCTTGTACGTGCCGTCCCGCAGCAAAAAGCGGTGGTCGGGCGTGCAGGTGATAGCTTCGTCGTTGTCGAGTGTCACGCGGATCACGTTCGCATTCCGCTTTGTCACGCGGGCGTTGATCAGACGCTCCAGGCCCACCTGCCCGTCACGCCGGATGGTGTAGCCGAAGTGCTCCTTGCCTTCGGCCTGCTCCGCCACCAGTGCGGTAAAGCTGAGATGCCGTCCGTCAGCCAGCGCCAGGCGGGTGTCACCGGAGAAGCAGCCGCCGGCACTGTCCCCTTCCACGAGGAACAACTCGCACTTTTTGGGGTCGCGCTCGGTGCAGTCGGCCAGCTTGCCGGGCAGGTTGGAGTTTTCTAAACTGGACTGGCGCTTGATCAGGTCGGCGGCTTTGCGGGCGGCGTCGCGGGCACGCTGCGCGGTCAGGGCTTTGTCTATGATGCGCTTGCCGATTTGCGGGTTTTCTTCTAAGAATTGTGTCAGGCCCTCGCCCATGATGGAGTTGACAATGCCTTCGACTTCGGAGTTGCCCAGTTTCGCTTTGGTTTGTCCTTCAAATTGTGGCTTGAACAGGCGCACGGAGATAACGGCGGTCAGCCCTTCACGTACATCGTCGCCGGACAGGTTGACGTCCTTTTCTTTCAGCGCCCCCGACTTGCGCGCATATTGATTGATGACTCGCGTCAGGGCGGTGCGGAAGCCGGACAGGTGCGTGCCGCCTTCTTTAGTGTGCACGTTGTTGGCAAACGAAAGCACGGTTTCCGAATACGTTTGGTTGTATTGAAGCGCGATTTCCACCTGCACGTCTTCACGCGTTTTCATGAAGTAGATAGCCTGACCGATGCCGTCTTTGTTTTCATTGAGGTGATCGACAAGTTCGGCAATGCCGCGCTGGAAGTGGTATGTCTTCGGCTCGGCGCCCTCGGTCAGTTTGTCGTCGTAGTGGATCGTCACTTCGCGGTTCAGGTAGCAAGTGTTGCGGATTCGGGCCTCAAAAACATCGGGCTTGTAGACATACTCGCCGAAGATTTCTTTGTCGGCCAGCCAGGTGACAGTGGTGCCGGTACGGTCGGAAACGCCTATTTCTTTCAAGGCACCCTTTCCTTTAGGCTTGGGCATGCCGCGCTCGCAGCGCAGCTTGTACATCTTGCCGTTCTGCTCCACAATGGCTTCGCACCACTCGGACAGGAAGTTGACGCACGAGAGGCCGACCCCGTGCAGGCCACCGGAGACCTTGTAGCCGCCGCCGCCGAACTTACCGCCCGCGTTGAGCTTGGTCATGGCGAGCTCGACCCCGGACAGGCCGGTCTGCGTGTTGATGTCGGCGGGGATGCCGCGCCCGTTGTCGCGCACAGCCAGAGTGTTGTCGGGGTTGACCGTCACCCAGATTTCGCTTGCGTGCCCGGCCAGCACTTCGTCGATGGAGTTGTCCACGACTTCGTACATCAGGTGGTGCAGCCCGGTGCTGCCCGTATCGCCGATATACATGGCGGGACGGGTGCGGACGTGTTCGACGCCTTCAAGCAGGCGCATGGTGTCGGCGGTATATTCCTGCTGGACACGGCTCATGGCCGTGCTGTCCACTTCGCCGTTGTCTTCCATGCCCGTGACGACCTGACGCCCCGTGGTGTCCAAAATCGCCTGTGTTTGTGCGCCCCGGTTGTCGCCCTCGTAGCCGTCCGCGCCGTTTAATTTGCCGTTGGCCGGGCTGTCGTGACTGGTATGTTCGGGCACGACGGTGTCCATGGCCCGATCTATGACTGTTTCCCGGAGCGTATTGCTTGTTGCCTTTGCCAAACCCGTTCTCCTCGCCTGTGCTTGTGCTCTACACGTATCAACAACTATGAATGTGTTGCTGATAATACGTTTAGATTATACCCGATTGGGCCTATTTAAGTCAAGTTGCCGCTTCGTGACGCTCTGCTTTACACATCACGCACCACGCAATTGTTCCACCATGTGGGTAATGTCTCGGTGCAGTTTATCAAATGAGGCGGCTTGCCGCGCGGACTGCACGTCCAGGAGCCGGGTCAACGCGGGCTGATCCACGGTTTCTCGGTAAGTGCGACTGCCGGACATGCGTTCCCGCAGCCATTCTTTGGCTCCGCGCACGCTTTCCGGGTCAGCGGGTGGTTCCAGTGTTTCAAGCAGTCCCTGCTTTCCGCGCAAGGCAATGGCAGAAGCCAGAAACCAGGCTTCGTATTCGTGGTTCGCCAAAACAACGGCGACGGGAGCATCTGCGCGCACGGCTTGTGCTCGCGACAGCAATTTCGGCCCCAACTCTGCCGGACAGTCATCGTCGGCATCCACCAAAACAAGCACTCCGCCAGGAGCAGCGTTTTTGTTGGCGGCGAGGGTCACGGCACGCTCCAATTCGCCGATTTTGACGAGGCTGGAGCGAGACACGCGAATGGCTGGCTCAGGAATAGCCAGGGTCACGGACGGGTCAATCTCATGGACAATGCGGCGCACAAGCAGAGGAACCGCCTTGACATCGCCATGCCCTTCCACAATGCAGGCAATGCTGATGCGGCTCATGCGGCGGCCTCATCCAGCAAAGACATCTGCCGCCCGTTCCGCGCAGCGAAGGCGTTAGGATCGGGAGTGAGTTGTCCCAAGCGCAGCAATTCCCCCGCTGTGTAGAGATGTTGGCGTAAGGCTGTCTGCCCGGCTTTATCAAGGGAAGCAATATATGTCACGCCCCGCCGGGCCTCCACCGCCAGCAGCATTTCGGGAGCGATCGCTTTGCTTTCCAGCAAGTCGGCGCTGTGGCTGGCAATCAGTATTTGACGGCGTCCGCTGGCCTCCTGGAGGCTGTCCACCAGCACGCCGAGTGCCGCCGGGTGCAGAGCGACTTCCGGCTCTTCAATCCCAATCAGCGGAGCGCGCAGGCCGCTGACGCCGCCGGTCTGAAACAAAGCCACCAGCACACCCAGCACACGCAGCGTCCCATCCGACATGCTGGAAGCTGGAAAATGCCAGGGATGCTTTGCTCCCAGCACTTCCTGCCGAAACTCCAATGTTTCTTTGGGGCCAAGTAGCTTTGTGTCCACACCCTCAATGCCAGGAACGACTTGCGCCAGATATTCTTCAATGCGCGCTTTGGCGTCAGGAGATTGGCGACTGAGGGCGGCGAGGACACTTGCGATGTTGTCGCCGTCACGAGACAGCAGTTCCCCCGCATCCGGCGTTTGCAAGTCCCGGATATGGGCAGGATTGAGATTATAAAACGCCATGCGCGACAGCAGGTCAAACACGGGCCGGAACGCGGGCAGGCTGGAGGCGAGAACAAGGTAAAGCCGGTCCATGACTACCTCGGAACGACCATTCTCACTGCTCACGACTTGGCCGTTTTGCACCTCAAAAAATGCCTCGCTTTTGCCGAAAGCGACGAAACGAACACGGCATTCCTCGGACTGCACTTCAAAGCCGCCCAGTGACCTCGCCCCCACACGAAACGCATAAAAACCCGTTGTGCCATCCGGCAGCCGGAAGTCCAGGCGCATGCTGAAATGGGTGGGATGACCTCCTGAGCGGCGGCGCACTTCGCTGATGCCGTTGCGCTGGCGGATCGCATGATCCAATGATGTGCTGAGGGCGTCCGACACAAAGCGCAGAGAGTCCAGAAAGTTGCTTTTACCCGCCCCGTTCAGCCCGACAAGAAACATCAGCGGGTGCAAAGCAACGTTGCAAGACGCAATGCTTTTGTAGTTCTTCAGCGTGACTTTTGTAAGAAAAGTTGAATTGCTCATTATTTTTTCGTTGTACCATGTTTTAGGACGCGAAAAGCAAGCCTCATGTATACCGCAGCATGGTCGCGCCCATCTGGATCACGTCGCCCGCGCGCAGCACGCGGCGGCCCGTCAAACGCAGGCCGTTGACAAAGGTTCCATTGGCGGACCCGGCGTCTTCCAGGACATAGCCGTCCCCTTCCGGCACGATGCGCGCATGCAGGCGCGACACGGTCTTGTCCATCGGCAGCGGGATTTCCCGCTCAATGGCCCGCCCTAGCTGCGTGACCGCCGATGCTTCCACCACAAATGCCCGTCCCACATACGGCCCCTGTTCCGCGCGCAGCACAATGCCGGTCAGCAGGGCGGGCAGGGCGGATAACGGCGCATCCCCGTCTTGGGTTCCGCTATCCTCGCTCAGCGACAGGGCCGCCATGTCCCGGTTTAGGCCCAGCATGGACAGCGGCTCCAATGCCAGAATAGGAATGTCGGGAACAGGCGGGGCGATTTGAGGGCCTGCCGCTTGTGACAAAGGCGCGGACGGCGCGGCGGGACGCTCCGCTGGGTGAGAAAACACAATGCGCGGCTCCGGCTTGGAACGCCCGCCCAGCGCCTGTATCCATGCCTGCGGCTGCGGCGGGCCAAGACGAAATGCCCCGCGCGTCGCCCGCTCATGGAACAACAGCGTGTGCTCGCCGATTTGCAAAGTGTCGCTGTCCGCCAGCCACTGCTCCCCAATCACAGGGCGTCCGTTGATCGTCACCGGCGCGAAGCGTCTTCCTCCTCCCGCTGCCACCGTCAGGTGATGCTTGCCGCCCGGCATGGCCTCAACCGTCGCGTGGACAGGGGCCACATCCGGGTCGCCGCGCAGCACGATGTCGCATGTTTTGTCCCGGCCTATCGTCACCAAGAGGCGCGCCAGGATATATTCGCGCCCGCCTTTATGAGTCCGCACCCAGCTTGCCCGCGCCAGCCACGGCACCAGGCAAATGCCCAGCCCAATCAGCCCGCCCAAGGACGCCGGCCCCGCCGCTTGCAGCCAGTGCGCCCCTGGAAAATCCGGCGCATCCCCCAGCGCCGCCATGTCTTCTTGTGACAGAAGGTTCAGCGCGACACCGCCCAGCAGGCCGCCGAGCAGCCCGCCCACTGCCCCTTGCCATAGGAGCCGCGACGCCCGGCGCGCCCCGCCCAGACCGCCGCCCAGTATCAGCCCCAGCACGCCCCACTCCGAAGCCTGCCCCAATGCGATCAGCACATGCTGGGCGGTTTCCGACAGCCCGTGCATGTTATGGACTATGGCGTTGGCAATCGGCACCCCCAGCACATCGCCCAGCGCGCCGCCCACCAGCCCGCACGCGCCGCCTAATGCGAGCGACAGCCATTTTTCCACGCGCGCATCCGCCGCCCACGCCCCGGTCAGCCCCAGCCCCAGACCCAGGGTCAAGCCGAACACGACAGCAAAAAGCGCAGGCAGCGTCCCGTCGTCCGGCAGGCCGATTGAACCGCCGTGGAAGAGCAAGCGCCACGCCAGCGCGCCCGCCGCCATGCCGACCAAAAGGCTGACTAAAGTTTTTGCGCTCAAAGACATAAATGTTTTACTTGGCTTAACAACCGCCTTGAAAAGAAGAAGAAGCCCCCCGGAATTGGGGCAGGGGAGCTTCTTCCACGGCGCGGCTTACGCTTTGCCCCAGCGTTTCCACGGCCTGCCAAGCCAGGACCAGCGACGGACGGTTTTGTTCCGTCGTCGGTTTGCGCTGGAAACGCCGGGGCAAAGCTGAAAAGAACTCTTTGCTTCGCCCATGCACGGTCTACCCTGGGCGCAGGACAACGCGGGCGACATCCCACAACTGGCGGGCGCGATGCCGCAGGCTGCGCCAGTCGCCGCCCGTGACATGGTGGCGAAACTGGGTCGGCACTTCGCGCACCCGAAAACCATGTCCCAGCGCGCCGACAGTCAACGCCACTTCCACGCCGAAACCCGGCGCAAACTTACCCCCAAGACGCTCCAGCACTTCGCGGCGCACGGCCCGCTGGCCCGACAGGGGCTGGACAAAAGTCTGGCCGGTCCGCCGGAGGATACCCCAGCGGGCCAGACGCACGACCAGGCCCATGCCGCCGCTTTGTCCTGTTCGGGCAAAGTCCGGGTCGGCGGGGAGCAGGCCCACAGTCATGTCAGCTTCGTTGTTTAACAGCAATGGCAGGAGCTTGACGGCTTCCGAGGCGGAGGCCCCCAAGTCGGCATCCAGCAGCAGAAAAATGTCGCCCTGCTCGCGCGCGGCCTGATAAGCGGCAGACAGGGCCGCGCCTTTGCCGCCGTTGGTTTGGGTCAGCACCAGGTCGGCCCCCGCAGCGCAAGCGAGCGATGCCGTGCTGTCTTGGGAGCCGTCATCGGCGACCACAATGGTGTGGATTTCGCGGCGCGCGCGCAGAGCCGAAATGGTGACAGTGATCCGCAGGGCTTCGTTGTAGGCGGGGATCAGAACGCACACGCGCGGGGCGGACGCATCAAAGCCGGCGGCAGGCGGAATGCTCATGGGGCAGTGGGCTCCAGAGATGGGGGAACCTGACGTTGAGCTGTGGCTTTCAGCCCATAATCGCCCGTGTCCACGCCGCCCAAAAGCGCAAACGGCAGAGCCAACATCCCCAGGGGCCGGTCAATGCAGTCCACGGTAGAAATCCCTGCTTGCTGAAAGGCGGGCATGGACGAAATGTCCGCGCCGTATTCTTCGCACCCGACCAGCCGGGCGGACGCGCCCGCACCGGCCTGCAAACCTTGCGCCAGCGCCGGTTCCAAAGCGGCTTCGGAGGAATCGTCCAGGCCGGTGTCCTGCCGCCCGCCGCCCACCAGGACAAACAAGGCGGCGCGCGCATCCAAACTGCCGGTCACGACAACCAGCCCCCGATCTTCCAAAGTTTGCAGCACGCCTGCATTGTGAAACGTAGAGGCGCCGCCGGTCAGCACCTGAGCCAGGCGGCCTACGGCATCGGCGCGGGCGTCGGGGTCCAAGTTGTTCCACGCGCTGCCCAGCACAACAGTGGCGGCAGGCGTGGCCCCGGCATCACGCAGCGCCATGGCCGCCTGAGAAACGGCATCGGTGTAGTCGCCGGTCTGCACCAGGACGATGCGTTTGCCGCTCAGCCTGCCATGCACCAGGGCCGGACGCAGGCTGTCCAGCGCGGCCTCGTTTTTAGCGAGCAGGGCCTTGGCATCGCGGCCTTCCTGCACCGCGCCGTCCACCTGCACGCGCAGGTGGGCGAGGCTTTTTTGCTGCTGGCGCACCTGGGCAGGCCCATAAAACGACGCGCCGACCAGCATGCCGACGCCCAGCATCAAAAAGATGGCGATAAAATAAAACAAGTGCTGGCGCAGGTCAAGCATGGCAAAACAAGAGGGGAAATCAGTGAAGGTGCAGACGCCACCACAGGCGCACGGTTTCCACGAGGTTCTGCAAGATCGGGGCGGGCGAATAACGCAGCATCACAACCAGAGGAAACAACGCGGACAGCAGCATGGCGAGCCAGGCGACCGGCGGCGGGCTGGGGCGATATAACTTGTAAAGGGCGCGGGCATCCACCAGCCGAGGCCCGACTTTCAATCGCACCAGAAACGTGGATGCCATGCCCGCGCGCCCTTTGTCCAAAAAGTCTTCCAGATTGGAATGGGTGCCGACAGCGACAATCAGGTCCGCGCCATGCTCAAAAGCCAGCAGCAAAGCGGCATCTTCGCTGGTGCCGGGGACAGCAAAGGTATCCGCAGTCAGCCCCAGCGCCTGCGTGCGGGCAAGACCGGGCGCGCGGGCCGGACGCTGGGCCTGAGCCACATACGCATGGACAATAATCTGCGCCCCGCAGTGCAAGGCATCGTCGGAAACGCTGTCCATGTCGCCGAGGATAATATCGGGACGATGACCGAGCGCCAAAAGGGCATCGGCGGCCCCGTCCACGGCAATCAAGACAGGACAAACATCACGTAGATAGGGGCGCAGCTCGGCCAGGTCTTCTTTGTACCCTTCCCCCCGCACGACAATCAGGGCGTGCCTGCCGCGCAAACGGATACCTTGCAGAGCAGGCACATCGGTCGGATCGAGCAATAAATCTTTGTCGGCATCGAGGTAGTGGAGGGTGTTGCGGGCGAACTTTTCCAGCTCCCCCGACAGGTTGGCGCGGGCGGCCTCGGTGGCATCGGCCACTTTGGGCGCGGACAGCGGCGACACGGCGCACAAAGGCCGTCCGTTGACCGACAGCACATCATCGGTGTCCACGGACAGCAGAGCGCCGTCCGGCAGCCGTTCGAAAAAGTCAGGGTGCGGCAGTTCAAACAAGGGGATCTGGGCGGCCAGCAGCGCCGCGGGGCCACGGTTGGGGTAGCGTCCCGTAATAAAGGGGCGCACATTAAGAACGGCGGCGGGGCGGGCGTCGGCAAGCGACTGGGCGGCCAGGGCATCCAGGTCGGCATGGTCGATCACCGCCATATCGCCCGCGCGCAAACGGGGGGCAAGGTTCTTGGTGCGCCGGCCTGTTCGGGCCGGGCCGGACACGCGAGGCGCAGGGGCAAGGTCAGGCATGGGGCGGGCAGTCGCCACGAGGCATCATTCTCCTGGAAACAAGTATAGCACATGGACAATAGGAGAAGACGACCCTTCCGACGCTCTTAGTCGTGCAGGGCTTCGGTGGGCGGAGGCACATACGTGGGGGACACGCCTACCGTGCGCGGGCGGAACGGGCCAAAGCCCAGAGCGAGGGCCAGCAAAGTCGTGACCAGGATGACAAACAAGACGGGCAGCAAAGGCAGCAAAGCGGAGCCGAACGCATACAGCGCCCAGGCAAGAACGAAATAACCCACAGTCAGCGCGAGGGCCAAAGCCACCAAACGTCCGCCGCTGACGCACATCAGGCACAGGCCCACCACCAGCCCCACAGCCAGCAGCGTGCCGAGCAGCTGGGACGTATGGACAAGGACAACATCTACATAAGAGCGGTCCAGCACGGTCGCCAGGGCACTTGCCGTGACAAACACGCGCGGCATCTTGCCCCAGGGCGTTTGGCACAGCTGCGTAGATGGGTCACCCGGCGCAGTCGCACCCAAGATCACCACCTTGTTTGCCAAATCGGGCTTGGCTTTCCCACTGGCTATGTCGGCGAACGAGTAAAGGGGATAATGGGAAGCATCGCCTGCAAAGCGAATGCGCATCTGCCCCTGGGTATCGACAGGGATGTTGACCGGCGGCGAAAGGTTGCCTGCGAGCCGCACGGTGTCTCCCATAGTCACCTGGACACTGTCTTTGTCCAGGCCCAGAGCGCGCAAAGAAGCTACCAGGGCAAGACTGGGCAGGGCAACGGGGACGCCGTCCGCCAAACGTGATTGGGGAGCTTTGCCCGACAGCGGCGGCATATTGGCGTAGTCCACTTTGCTGGTATACACCAGGCGCGCATTGCGGAGGATGCCGTCTGCATCGGTCTCGCGCACAAAGACGCCCACGCCTCTTGCGCTGCCGGTAAAGTCGGATACAGGCGGGTCAAACAACTGCCAGTCGAAGGTTTGCGTTTGCGGCCCCAGCACAAGATGGTCGGCGATAGCGTCGCGCTCCAAGAAGACCAGCCCGCGCGTGTCGTCTGCCGAAGCTTGGGCCGCGCGGGCAGGCTCGTAGCCCATGCCCAGCACCACGTTGCGGTGGTTTGCCATGGCGCGCCATAACGTTTCGTCGCCCGACTTTCGGCTGCCGAGGGCAAGGTCAAAGACCACCACTTTGGCTCCCAATTTTTCCGCGCGCGTCAGCCCCTGCGCCAGCAAAGCGCGCGGCCACTGCGCGATTGGCCCGTATTTGCCGACGCTTGCGCTGTCGGCGGCCACGAGGGCAATGTCCGGGCGCAGCGGGTGCGGGGCAAGCCGCGCCAGCGCATCGGACGCGGCCAGCTCCGCCGACGGCTGCGGGCCGCGCGACAGCAGCGCATAGCAAAACAAGGCGCTTGCCAGGGCTGTCAGCAGCACAAGAATACGGTATACCGGGAAACGTTCAGAGCCGATTTTCATGATTTAAGGGAGAGAAACAAAAGGATTTCACGCATTGTTCCCCTGTGACCGGCAGGTGAAACGTCTTATCTTCAGCGCATAAACACGCGCGGCACTTGACAAATCGGCAAGAGGTTTATATAATGGGCGCGAGATGCAGCCCGTCTGACCCACCATGTTCGCCGATGCCTTGCTTAAAGGAGCACCTTGTTTTATGCGTACCCTACTCACGCCCGCCGCTTTTGCCCTGCCGGGCGTTCTTGTTCTTGCGTTTGCCGCCGCGTCTGCACAGGCGCAGACCCCGTCCGATACGAAATCGCCTTCCATCGCCGCCGTACGGCTGGGCGCGTATTTTCCGTTTAATAGAACCACGAAAAATGACGTGGGCAAAACCTGGGCCGGCGGCGGCCTCGATTATAACATCCAGCAAAAGCCCGGCATGGCCCGCACTGTTTTGTCGGTGGACTATATCGAGCGCAGCAGTGGCGGAAACACAATCCGCCTGATCCCGGTCACAATCGGCGAGTTCACTTTGCAGGGCGCGGGCGAAGGGCAAAGCAACAATGTCCGGCCCTACTTCGGCATCGGCACGGGCGCCTACTTTGTGCATCAGAAATTGCCCGCCACCGACGGCAGCACGCAAAAAAACGATACCACCACCCTCGGCGGCTACCTCGCGGCGGGCCTGGACATTTCCAGCAACTTTTTGGTGGAAGCGCGCTACCATATCCTGCCCAAAATCGGCGGGATCAATTCCAGCGGCCTGCAAGTCACAGCCGGCGTTCGCTTTTAAGCCCTGATGTACGTCGACACGCACTGCCATCTCAACCACGAAGATTTCCGCGTGGATGAGGCGGCAGTGCGCGCGCGGGCGCAGGCGGCCCAGGTGACGCGCCTGCTGTGCATCGGCTCTGACGAAGCCAGCAGCCGCCGTGCCGTCCTGTTGGCCCGCTCCATTCCCGACATCTTTGCCGCCATTGGCCTGCATCCCGATGCCGGAGCCGACTGGGGTGACGACGCCCAATCCCGACTGCGCACCTTGTACCACGACAGCCGGGCACGCATCGCCGCATATGGCGAGATCGGCCTGGACTACCACTGGGACACCCTGCCGCGCGCGCGTCAGCAGAATGTTTTTGGCGCGCAGATCGCCTTTGCCGCTTCGCTGGCCCCCACCCTTCCCCTGATTATTCATTGCCGCGAGGCGCAGATTGACCCCCATCGCACCGCCCAAACCGATGTGCTGTCTTTGCTGCACGCAAGCAAAACATCCGCCCCCATCGTGATGCACTGCTTTACGGGCGACTGGGAGTCTGCCCGGACATGTCTGGACGCAGGCTGCTTTTTGGGCATCGGCGGCGTCGCCACTTTTAAGAAGTCTCAGGCGCTGCGTGAAGCGGTCGCCCGCGCCCCCCTGGATCGTTTGCTGCTGGAAACCGACTGCCCCTACCTTGCCCCGCAAGCCTGGCGCGGCAAGCGCAACGAGCCTTCCTACCTGCCCGCCGTCGCCCAAGCCGTCGCCGACGCCAAAGGTCTGCCTTTGCAAGCTGTCGCGGATGCTACCACGGCCAATGCCCTGTCGCTGTTCGGCATGGCGTAAGAAGCCTCCCCGCCCCAATCATGCAGCGCACTGGCGTAGAGGGAAGGCTGCACTGGCGTAGGGGAAAAGCGGCACTGGCGTAGGGGGAAGGCTAGCGTGCCCCCTTCGCCCAGGCATACCCTCAGCGTTTCCCCGGCTTTCCCAAGGCGTACCTCAAGCTTTGCAACGACGGAACGATTTCGTCCGTCGTCGGTAGGCGCTTGATACGCCGGGGCAATGCTTTAACGATGCCTTTGGCAAGCCAGGGAACTTCGGGGCCGCCTTTGCTGGTTATATAATCCAAGCTGGAGGATATTCAATGACCATTTTACGAAACGTCATGCTGGGCACGCTTGCCCTGGCCGGGCTGACACTGACCGCGCAGGCGCAGTCGCCGGGCAAAGCAAATGTCGCGGCTGTGTCGGCTTCGGTGACACCCGCGCATGTCGGGCAAGGCGGCAAAGGGGTGCTGACCGTGACACTGGCAGTCGCGCCGCAGTTTCATGTCAACGCGCACAAGACCAGCGACCCAGACCTCATCGCCACGGATTTTGCGCCGATGGCAATGGCAGGGGTGACATTCGGCGCGGCGCGTTATCCGGCCCCGCACATGCTCACCTTGGACGGCAAGCCGGCACCCGTGTATGTCGGACGAACGACGATTTTAGTCCCGTTCACCCTGTCGAAAACGGCGCGCATGGGCACGATGCCCCTGGGCGGACAGCTGACTTATCAGGGCTGCAATGCCGAGTCCTGCTTTCCGCCCAAAACAGTCGCCGTGAAAGCATCACTTTCCATCCGATGAAACGCCTTGCCCTGTGCTGGATTTCGCTGCTTTTCCTTTGCGGGGGAGCCTGGGCCAAAACGCCGACGCCGATCCGTTTCACGGTTTCGGCCAGCCCGGCCACGGCACGGGCGGGCGAAGTCGTGACCGTCACGGTGCGGGCCATCGTGGACGCAGGCTGGCACGTGTATTCGGTCGTGCCCACGCCCAATGGGCCGTCACCGACCAATATCGCGTCGCTGAGTATCGGGACGCCTGCCGCCCCCACAACAGAAGATGCGCCGACACGCAGGCTCGACCCCAATTTCAATGCCGTAGTCGGCTTCCATGAGGGCGCCGCGGTGTTTACGCGGGCATTCCGCGTGTCGGCCATCACGCCGCCCACGGCAGGACCGATCTTTGTCGGCGTGCATTACCAGACATGCAATGCCTCCATCTGCCTGCCGCCCACGGATGTGGCTTTGTCCGTGCCGCTGGCGATTGAGACAGGGCCGATCCGCGCGGCGTATGCGAGCGCACCGTCCGTTCCGGCTTCGCCCTTAGCGGGGGGGACAGGCGGAAACAGCGGGCTGGGATTGTTTTTGCTGGCCGCTGTCGGCGCGGGCCTGCTGGCGATTGCCACGCCGTGCGTGTTCCCTCTGATCCCCATCACATTGACAAACTTTGTCAAGCAGTCGGAGGGGAGCCAGGCAAAGCTTGTGCGTTTGTCGGCGGGGTACGCGCTGGGCATCGTGGTTTTATATGTGGCGCTGGGCGGCATTGTCGCCGCGACGATGGGGGCGACCGGGACAAACCGCATCGCGTCCAACCCCTATGTCAACCTGGCCGAGTTCGTCTTGTTTGTCGTGTTTGCCCTGTCATTCTTTGAAGCCATTCAGATACGGCTGCCGGGAAACTTAGGGGCATTGCAGCAATCCGCGCGGCAGCACGGCGGCACGGCGGGGCTGGCATTGCTGGGCGTGACATTCGTGCTCGGCTCGTTTACCTGCACCGCGCCGTTTATCGGGTCGCTTCTGGTGGCGGCGGCTGGCGGGTCGTATGGCAGGCCGTTACTCGGCATGCTGGTCTTTGCCCTGGCGTTTGTGTCGCCCTTCTTCGTGTTTGCCGCGTTTCCACAGTGGATCGGGCGCATCCCCAAAGGCGGGGTCTGGCTGGCGCGCTTCAAGGCGACATTGGGATTTCTGGAGCTGGCCGCCGCGTTGAAGTTTTTGTCCAATGCCGACCAGGTGTGGGACTGGCGCGTGCTGACCCAGCCTGTCCTGCTGGCGGCGTGGGCGATGATCTTTTTGTGCGCCGCGCTGTACCTGTTTGGCCTGCTGCGCTTTGGCATCGTGGCGGAAACGGAAGCGGCGAACGCGCCGGTTCCCCGCTCCCGGCAATTGACGGCGGGCGTGTTTGCCCTGGCGACGCTGTACTGTTTTTGGGGGCTGGCGGGCCGTCCGCTCAGCCCGTATGTCGGAGCATTCCTGCCTGCGCCGGGCTACGGCGGCGTGGCGCTGGCGGCGGAAAACACGGGTCTGCCCTGGCTGTCGGATTACAAAACAGCGCTGGCTCAAGCGAAAGCCGAAGGCAAACCCTTGCTCATCGACTTCACCGGCGTGACCTGCACCAACTGCCGCCTGAACGAGAAAAACATCTTCCCGCGCCCGTCCGTGCAGGCAGCCCTGGCGAATTATGTGCGCGTGCAATTGTACACCGACCGGGGCGGGCGCGATTTAGCCAACCAGGCATTGCAGCAGGCCAAGTTTGGCGATGTCGCCCTGCCCCTGTACGGCGTCATTGACCCGCAAAGTGAAGCCGTGCGGGGCAAGGCCGAAGGCGTACAAACACCGTCGGGGTTTGCGCGGTTTCTGGCGCAAAACAACCCGCAGGCTTCCACTACCGGGATTGCAGCAGCGGCAACTAACGCCCCTGCACCCGCGTGGGCGGCGTATTCGCCCCAGGCAGTCGCGCAGGCGGCACAACAAGGCAAACCGACGATGATCGACTTCACGGCCAAGTGGTGCGTCAACTGCAAACAAATCGAGCACGACGTGTTCCAAAATTCCGCCGTCGCGCCAAAGCTGGCAAGTCAGTTTGTCACCCTGCGCGTGGACTTGACGCAATGGAACAGCGCGCCGAGTGTCGCCCTGCAAAAACAATACGGCTTTGGGGCATTGCCGACCGTTATCTTTCTGGACAAAGCCGGGCACGAGATTAAGCCGCTGCGCATTACGGGGCGTTTGAGCGTCGCGGACTTCCAAAAGCGCCTGCAAACAGCCCAGGCGGCAAGATAGATGAAGCGTTGTCACACACAAACGCCGCCCGAAGAATAACTCTTTGGGCGGCGTTTTTGTTGGTTGTGTGGTGGTGGAGATAAGGGGGCTCGAACCCCTGACCTATTCGTTGCGAACGAATCGCTCTCCCAGCTGAGCTATATCCCCTCGGCAGTGTTTATTATACTCAGGCTGACGCCAAATTGCAAGAGGGCACGGGCCAAAACGAAAAACAGCCGATCTCAGTGCGCGTGCCCGCAGCCGGACACGGCTGCCGTTTCCAGTTGGCCGCACAGCACGGTTTCGCGGTCGGCGCGGCACCCGTCACAATGTGCGCGCTCGATCTGGATAGTCGCATGGCCGATGGCGAACTCGTCCTGCAATGCGGCATTGAGGGCGGCGACGACATTGGACGCTTCCCGCATCGTGGTGTCATCGGGCAGGACGACATGGCACGAAAGATAATGGAGGCCGTCCCCGACTGTCCAGACATGCAGGTCGTGTACGGCCTGGACAGGCCCGGTCGCGCGCAGGCGGGCGACCAGAATATCCACATCCAAGCCTTTGGGCGTGCCTTCCAAAAGGACATTGGTGGCCTCGCCTAAAATCCCCCATGACGAATACAAAATAAACGCGCCGATCAGCACAGACACCAGCGGGTCGGCGAATGTCCAGTGAGTGTACCGCACGGCCACGCCCGCGATGACCACGGCGAGTGACGACAGGGCATCGCCCGCCATGTGCACATACGCGGCGCGGGCATTGAGGCTGGAATGGGAATGCGGCGAAAGCCAGGACGCGATCAGCGTGTTCATCACCACGGCGACGGCGGCGACACCGATCATGATGCCGCCCTGCACGGGCTGCGGATGACGCCATGCCTGCCACGCCTCGGCAAAGATGATAAGAGCGATCACGACCAAAGCGGCGGCATTGGCAAGGGCCGTGAGAATGGCCGCGCGTCCGTAGCCGAACGTTTTGCCCCGCGAAGCAGGCCGTCGGCCCAGCCAAACCGCGTAAGCCGCCAGGCCGAGGGCCAGGGCATCACTGGCATTGTGCCCCGCATCCGACAGCAGGGCCAGCGAGTGCGCCCGCAGGCCGAAGACCGCTTCCACGCCGACAAATGTCAATGTCAGCCCCAGGGACAGCCAGAGAAGCTTGCCGCTTGTCGCGCCGTGTGTGTGTCCTGCCATGGAAAGATTATACCTTTTAGCGCGCTTTCTATCGGGAAGATAACAAGCGTTCTCGCACGTCTTTATGCCGTTTCTTGGGCGTTTCGCCCTTGTTTCCAGCGCAGACCAACGACGGAACAATTTGTTCCGTCGCTGCTCATAGCTTGCAATGCCGGAGAAACAAGCAGGCAGCGCCTCAGAAACAAGCAGGCAGCGCCTCAGAAACGCCTGCCTCCCTTGCTCCCTCCCATGGCGCTGGCAGGTTCGGAAAGGGGCAGCGGGAAGACGAACGCTCTGCGATACAAAGTCATGCTTTGGCAGATACGCAGTCGGTCATGCCCTTTTTTCATACGGTTTGCCCGAAATTGAGGGCGGGGAACCGTTCTCCCTACGTTAAGGCGCGGCAGGGACGGACGGCGCATGCGCGCTTGCACCGAGCGCGAAAGGCAATTGCCCGCCGTGTTCTCGCATCTGCGCAATCAATTGACGGGCGTCGACGACATGCCGGCCCTGGGGGAAACGCTTGATATAGGTGCGCCAGATGTCAAGGGCTTTGGGGACATTGCCTGTGACGACATACACGCTGCCCTGGTTAAAGTAGCTGTTTTCATGGGCCGGGTCCTGCTGCTGCGCGGCCTGATACTGGACTAAAGCGTTTTGCGGCTGACCCGCTTCATAGTAGGCAACGCCTAAATCCGTGCGCACATCGGGGTTGTCCAGGCCATTATTGACAGCCTGCGTGTAGGCGGCGATGGCCTGTGTCCACTGCTTGTGGTCTTCGTACCAGTTGCCTAAAGCAACAAAAGCTTTGTCGGGAGCAAGGCCGGCAGTCAACTCAGGGGGCGGCGCAGTCGCCGTGGGAGCCAAAAGCGTGGCCGGGCTGTTGAGGACGAGGGGGGCAGTGTGGGCGGCAGCCGCGCGCCGGAGGGCCGGGCGCAAGGCGGCATACATCACGCCCGCACCCAAGCCCATAGAAACGAGGGCAACGAGAACGTAGCGCGGCCACAAGACGGGTCGTGCCATGCCGGTCGGCACGCGGAACTCAGCAGGGCGGCGCGTTTTGCGGGGCATAGCATTATAAAATTCCGGCGGGCTCCTTGGCGGCGGGGCCAAGGCCGTTGGACACGGCGGCAGGCAATGCGGGCAGCATTGCCCTGGCTTTCTGGGCCACTCCCTCGGCTGTCAAACCAACCAAAGCGCGCAGGGTGGGAACCGGGCCATGCTCCACAAAGTGGTCGGGCAGGCCGACCAAAGCCGTGGGCATGGAAACGCCGTGGGCGGCCAGCATTTCCAGCACGGCGGAGCCGAAGCCTCCCTGCACCACGCCGTCTTCAATGGTGACAACACACCGGCAAGACCGGGCGGCAGACAGCAGAATTTCGGTATCCAGCGGCTTGCAAAAGCGGGCATTGATGACTGTCGCCCGGATGCCGTCCTGAGCCAGCAGATCGGCAGCGTCCAGGGCGATCTCGACGCCCACGCCGATGCCGACCAGGGCAACGTCCGGGCCCGTGCGCAGTATTTCCGCGCGGCCCAGAGCGATAGGCGTCCGCTCCGAAAGCGAAGGCTGATGTTTGCTGCCGCCGCGCGGGTAGCGCACGGCAATGGGGCCGGCTTCATGGGCGAGGGCGAAGCGAGTCATGGCGCGCATTTCGTCCGTGTCGCGCGGGGCCATAATGGTCATGTTGGGAACGCAGCGCAGGTAAGCGAGGTCAAACACGCCGTGGTGCGTGCCGCCGTCATCGCCGACCAACCCGCCCCGGTCGAGAAAGAAACGCACGGGCAGGCGCTGCAAAGCGACATCGTGAATGATAATATCATACGCCCGCTGCAAAAAAGTAGAATAGATAGCACAGATGGGTTTCATGCCGTCGGCGGCAAGACCCGCGGCGAAGGTGACGGCATGCTGCTCGGCAATGCCCACGTCAAAAAAGCGTTCGGGATGCAGAGCCGCGAACTGAGACAGGCCCGTGCCGTCGGGCATGGCTGCGGTGATGCCGACAATCTTATCGTCAGTTTCGGCGAGAGCGTTCAGGGTCTCAACAAAAGCATCGGTATAAGAGACGCCGCTGGTCTTGCTTTCCATTTTGCCGTCATCGGGGCTAAACTTTGCCAGCCCGTGATAAGTGCGCGAGTCGGCTTCGGCATACGGGATGCCTTTGCCTTTAACAGTCAGGACATGGACAAGGACAGGGCCTTTTAATCTTTTGACATGGGCGAATGTGTTAATCAAGCCTTCAATGTTGTGCCCATCCACAGGGCCGATGTAGGTAAAGCCCATTTCCTCAAATAACAGCCCTGTGTGCGAGGGCGTAGCAAAGTGGGTGGCGGTGTGCTTGGCGGCTTTGGCGGCTTTGGTGATCATGCGGCTGCCGACCGGCAGGCCCGCCAGTACGCCTTTGGCCGTAGTTTCGGCGGCTTGATACAGGGGCTGCATGCGCAGCTTGGACAGATAGGTGGCGAGGGCACCGACGTTTTCGGCGATGGACATTTCGTTGTCATTGAGGACAATGGTGATGTCGGTGCCGCCGGCAGCGGCGTTGTTCAAGCCTTCCAGGGCCAGCCCGCCAGTCAGTGCGCCGTCGCCGATCAAGGCGAGGACGCTGTTGTGCGCACCCCGAAAGTCGCGGGCTTTGGCGAAGCCCATGGCCGCTGAGATGGACGTGGACGCATGGCCCGCGCCGTACAAGTCGTAGGGGCTTTCGTCAATGCGGAGGAAGCCGGACAGGCCCTCATACTGGCGGATAGTCGGCAGCTGCTCACGTCGCCCCGTGAGTATTTTGTGCACGTAGCCCTGGTGCCCGACATCCCAGATCAGCTTGTCCTGGGGAACTTGGTAGACGCGGTGCAGGGCGAGGGTGAGCTCCACGACGCCCAGCGAAGGCGCGAGATGGCCGCCGGTCTTGGCAACAGTCTGCGTGAGATAGGTGCGTATCTCACTCGCGAGGGTGCGGAGCTGGTGCAAGGACAGGCGCTTGATGTCGGCGGGCGAGTTGATTTGGTCGAGCAGCATAGGGGCAGTGTACCCATTCTTGATACTTTAATTCGCAAAGTAGTTTAATGTTAGTGTATTATGGCGGGATTGTATTTGTTTGTCAAGAGGGCAAGGGCTGGCTCAAAGCCGGGCGTTTTATACCCACTGAGGCTTTTTGGGGTTGCCGCCTCACACTAAAATACCCGCTGCCTCACACTAAAATACCCACCGTGCCACAACGAACTGTGGAGGGCGAGCGGCGCTTTGGCGGGTGTGCAGAGAAGCTCAGGCGGGGCGGCGTTTGGCTTTGAGTGCCAGTGCGCCTAGCCCCAGAATGCCGATGGCGAGGGCGGCGAACTGCAAGGGTTCAGGGGCGGAGCTGACGTTAGGGGCGAACGCGAGGAAGGTCAGGCTGTTCGGCCTGCTGCTGGCGAACTGCGTACCGGTGCCACTGCTGTTGAAACTTCTCGATGGTGTTGCTGCTGGTGAAGACGTAGAGCGTCTGCTGGGCCGACGCCGGGTGTGCGGCGGCGAGGCCGGTTACGGCGAGTGTGGCGATGGGGCGTGTAGGTAGCATGAAGGCGTGCTCCTTCTGTGCGGGCGGCTGCCCCAAGTTGGGTTCCAAGGCGGGCCTGCCGGGGCGGGCGGCTGGCCGGGAGTTCTTCATCGTGGAGGCCGGGATTGCAGACGCACGAGCACGGGGGGCGCGGGGTAGTGCGGGAACGCCTTGCGGCATCATACAGCACATTTCGTGTCAAACGCGGGTATTTGTGCGGGCGGGGATATTTATTTTGCTCGGTGTAAGCGGCCTTACGCGGGGCGCGTCTGCGGCAGCGTGAGGGGAGTTGGGAAAGGCAGGCACTGGCGGCTTATTGGTTGGCGAGAATGTGGCGCGCTTCGTCGCGTGTAGGGGCGCGGCGTCCGCTGTGGCGCACATGGATGATTGTCACGGTGGGGCCGTCGTCGCCTGCGTCGGCAGTGACGAAGAGGAGGCGGTAGGCAGTAGCGGTGGCGGTGCGGCGATAAAGCATCTGGCGGGTTTGTCGCCCGAACAGGCGGGTTTCGCGCGCGGCGAGCGGGTGGGCGTGGGGAAAGACGGCGAGGCGAGCGGCTTCTCCGTACAGGCTGTCGGCCCAGGCGCGGGCAGCATCGGGGTCTTGGGTCAGGTCGGCGAGGCGGAAAGCGGCGTCCACAATGTCCTGCTGGGCCTGGGCGGAAAAGCGGACGGCATAGGCGAGTGGCGGGGCGGTCACGGCTGGGCCTGAGTGTGAGGGTGGTAGCGGTTTTGGAAAGCGTCTTGCAGGGCGGTGCGGGCGTCGGCGAGGGACAGCGTGCGTCCGGCGTCCAGGTCGGCAAACCCTTGCCGAAGCCGGGCGAGGGCGTCGTCGTCCAACGAGTCGGGACTCTGCGCGCCGCCTGCAAACAGTGCGGAGAGGGCATCGGCGGCGAGTTCTTCGGCGGGCCTGCCTTGTGCCTGGGCCTGCGTGATGAGGGCGGCGAGGGTTTCATCAGGCAGGTGGATTTGGATGGTCATGCCTGCCATTATACCCTGCTTGCCGCCCTGCGCCAAAACGCCCGCCTTGCCACAATGGAGTGTGGGAGGCAGGCGGTGAGGGCGTGACGGGGACAGGTTGTTATGTTGTGCGCCGTTTGCGGGCGGGGGCGGGTTTATTTTGAGCCGGTGTAGCCGGTGTTACAAGGCTTCGCGCGAGTGTCCTTGCTCTTGCCCCGCGCGTATCCACAGCTTTGCAACGACGGAACAAATCGTTCCGTCGTTGGTGCGACGGGGATAAGGGGGCGGTTTGCGGATGCAACGGCAGCGGCAAGGCAGGCAGGAGACAGGGACGCGTGTCGCGAATAGGCAGGGCATGGCACAAGACATTGAGCGGCAGCGATTGCAGGAGACGACGGACGGCAAAGACGGGGCGCATTGGAAACGCTGGGGGCCGTACCTGGCCGAGCGGGCGTGGGGGACGGTGCGGGAGGATTACAGCGCGGACGGGGCGGCGTGGGATTATCTGCCGCACGATCAGGCGCGGTCCAAGGCGTACCGCTGGGGCGAGGACGGGCTGCTGGGCATCTGCGACGACCTGCAAAAGATGTGCTTTGCCTTGTGCGTGTGGAACGGGGCTGATCCGATACTGAAGGAGCGCGCGTTTGGGCTGACCGGCCCGCAGGGCAATCACGGCGAAGATGTCAAAGAGTATTATTTTTATACCGACAACACGCCGACCCACTCCTATATGAAGGCGCTGTATAAGTATCCGCAAAGCGCGTTCCCGTATGAAGATTTGGTGGCGACCAACCAGGCGCGCGGCAGGCACGATCCCGAATATGAGCTGTTAGACACCGGCGCATTCGCGGACAACCGGTACTGGGATGTGCAGATCGAGTACGCTAAAGCATCGCCCGACGACATCTGCATTGTAATTACGGCAGCCAACCGAGGGCCGGACACGGCGACGCTGCACCTGCTTCCGACCCTGTGGATGCGCAACACGTGGTCGTGGGGCTATGGCGACGACAAAGGGACACTCGCGCAGGGGGACGGCTCGTCGGTTGCCGCTTTCCACCCCAACCTGGGGCACTGGAACCTTTCCTGCAGCCCCGCTCCGGGCGGCACAAGCCCCACTTTGCTGTTTACCGAGAACGAAACCAATAACGTCCGGCTGTACGGCGCGCCCCACAACCCGGCCCCCCATGTCAAAGACGCCTTCCACGAGTATGTGATTGACGGCATACAGGGCGCGGTCAATGGGGCCAAAACGGGCACCAAAGCCGCCGCGCACTACACGCTTTCCGTGCCCGGCGGGCAAGCCGTGACGGTGAAACTGCGCCTTGCCGAAGGCGTCAACAAACCCGACCCGTTTGGCGCGGATTTTGACGAAACGGTGCAAACGCGCAAAGCCGAGGCGGATGCGTTTTACGGCGCAATTGGCAGCCCCAATTTGTCCCCTGATGTGCGCAACGTGATGCGTCAGGCGTTCGCGGGCCTCTTGTGGTCCAAGCAGTTCTACAAATACGATGTGACCACGTGGCTCCACGGCGACCCGGCCCAGCCGCCGCCCCCGCCGGAGCGCAAAACCGGGCGCAACAGCGACTGGCTTCACTTCAACGCCAACGACATCATTTCCATGCCCGATACGTGGGAGTATCCCTGGTTTGCGGCCTGGGACTTAGCGTTCCATTGTATTGCGCTGGCCGTAGTGGACTCGGACTTCGCCAAAGGGCAGATGCTTCTCTTAGACCGTGTCTGGTATCAGCATCCCAACGGGCAACTGCCTGCGTATGAATGGGCATTTGGCGACATCAACCCGCCGGTCAGCGCATGGGGCGGCATGCGCGCTTTTCAGATTGAGCGGCGCATACGCGGCGGGAGGGGCGATATTGACTTTCTGGAGCGCAAGTTCCAAAAGATGCTGCTGTCGTGGACATGGTGGGTCAACCGCAAGGACATGGAAGGCAAAAACGTCTTCCAGGGCGGTTTTTTGGGGCTGGACAATATCGGCATCTTTGACCGCAGCCAGCCCTTGCCGACCGGCGGCTATTTGGAGCAGTCGGACGGCACGTCCTGGATGGGGATGTTTGGCCTGAACATGCTGAGTATGGCGCTCGAGCTTGCCCGGCATGAAGCCAGCTACGAGGACATGGCAATCAAGTTCTTTGAGCACTTCGTGTATATCGCCCATGCCATGAACAACTTCGGCGAAACCGACATCAACTTGTGGGATGAGGAAGACGGCTTTTACTATGACGTGCTGCACCGACCCGACGGCACGCATGAGTTTATGAAGGTGCGCTCCATTGTCGGGCTGATCCCTCTGCTGGCCGTGGAAGTGCTGGAAGAAGCCGAATACGATTGCCTGCCGGACTTCAAGCAGCGCATCGAGTGGTTCGTGAAGAACCGGCCCAATTTAGTCAAGAACGTCGCCGACCTGACCATGACCGGCGTGGCTCAACGCCGCCTGCTGTCCATTGTCGACCCGGAGCGGCTGCGCGTTATCCTCGCGCGCATGCTGGATGAGACCGAGTTTTTGTCCCCACACGGCATCCGGGCCGTGTCGCGCTTTCACAAAGATCATCCAATGGTGATGGACGTGGACGGCGTGGAATATCGCCTGGATTATGAGCCTGCCGAAAGCACGACAGGGCTGTTCGGCGGCAACTCCAACTGGCGCGGGCCGGTCTGGTTCCCGGTCAATTATCTTTTAATTGAAGCCCTGCAAAAGTTCGACTATTACTTAGGCCCGAACTTCAAAGTTCCCTTCCCGACCGGGTCGGACACGCTGCTGTCGCTGGGCGAAGTGGCCGCCGAGCTTTCACGCCGATTGACGCGCACGTTTTTGCAGGACGATGCCGGCCATCGCCCTGTTTACGGCGGCACGGAAACATTCCAAAACGACCCGCACTGGCGCGACTTAATCCTGTTCTTTGAATACTTCCATGGGGACAACGGAGCAGGGATCGGCGCGAGCCACCAGACCGGGTGGACCGGCCTGGTCGCCAAGCTCATCGAGCAAAGCGGGGAATAAAGAAAACAAGAAGCCCCGTACCAAAGAGGCCCTCACCCCCTAACGCCATTTCAGACACGCTTTTACCCGTTCGGCTGAGACGGGTTTTCACCGGCACGGTCGGCTTGCTCCCAGGCGGCTTCCACCAGGGCCCAGCGCGGCGCGGACAGGGGCGGCGCGGATTTGTCCAGGTGTTCCAGGCGATGGCGCATGGCTTGCAAAACGATCAGGCCATGCTGGCAGCGCAGGCAGCCTTTGACATGCTGGGTCGTGAACAAGCGCGGCAGGCCGGACAATTGATTGTCGGCGAGGGCGGAAACAAGGATGCGCATGTGGGCGCAGGGTTTGGTATCGTGCGGGTCTTGCTTGAATATCATGGGGAGATTCTTCTTTTAGAGTATTCCTTTGCGGCGGGCATAATCGCCCAGCAGTTCCTGCAATTGCATGCGGGCGCGGGACAAGCGCGAGCGCACCGTGCCGATGGGAATGCCAAGAGCGGCGGCGGCTTCGGCATAATCCATGCCTTCAATATCCACCAAAACAATGCATAAACACAGCGGCTCGGAAAGCTGCATCAAGGCCATTTCCAGTTCTTCGTCCAGCATCTGGGCAAGCAGGCGCACGCCGGGGATGTCATCCGGGGCCGCATGCGTCGAGGCAGGCCCGGCTTCGCCCTGCGAAGTGAGCGTGTCGAAGTCGGTCGGGCTGTCCCATTTCCGGCGACGGTTGTGCTCATTGATAAAAAGGTTGGTCAGGATGCGCAGCAGCCACGGGCGCGGATTGGCATTGTCGTCAAACCGGCCCGCGACATAGGCTTGATAAGCCCGCACCAATGTTTCCTGCACCAGGTCTTCGGCCCGGTCATGGTTGCCCATGCACAGGCGCTTGGCGAGGCGCATCAGGTCAGGCTCATACCGGCGGGCCATCTGCGCAAACACAGCCCGGCGCTGCGCAGCGGGAACACTCTGGGGAGACGGGTTGGCATGGGTGTCGGTCATAAACAAGGACTTTCGCACTTGGTACAACCAATAGGCGTCAGGCAAAAGTTCCATAGTCGTTAAGTTCCGAGAAGTCATAGAACGGGTATAGTACGGTCTGTCAAGATTTACTCACCCCTTCACTCTGCACGTATCCGTGCGCGTTGCCCGCAACCGGGACAAACCTCATAAGAAAAGGGCGAGCCGGCATATGACAAAGCCGTCCCAGCAAACGATGACGCCAAGAAAAACGATGCGTCAAAAGGAAACACACGCGTGACACCACAAAGCAACAGCCGTCTCCCCGGCATTCTGCGGCAGCATGAGGCGCAGATACTTGACCAATGGATGCAGGAACAAACGCAAGCCGAACAGCGCGGAGCCGCAATCAAACAAAATGAGCTGCGGGATCAATCCGTGGAGTTTCTGCGCCTGCTCACGCAAGCAGCCCAAAGCGGAGAGATTGCAGACACGCAAACACCCCCCTGGCGTCCCGTGCGCGATTTCCTGGCCGGTGTTTCTCAGTCCCGTGTTCGGCAGGGGTTCACACCGACACAAACAGCCCAATTTGTATTTTCCCTGAAAAGTCCTTTGTTTCAGCGGCTGCGTCAGGAAGTGGAACCGGGCGCTTTGGCGGAGGAAACCTGGACTGCCACCCTGATGCTGGACAGCCTGGGATTGTGGACGACCGAGGTGTTCCAAAAGTCGCGCGAAGAGCTGGTACAGCGTCAGCAGGACGAGATGCAGGAATTATCCACCCCGGTCGTCAAGCTCTGGGACGGCATCCTCGCCCTGCCTTTGGTCGGCACACTGGACAGCGCACGAACGCAAATCGCGATGGAAACCCTGCTGGAAGCCATTGTTTCCACCGGCTCGGAGTACGCCATTCTCGACATCACCGGCGTCCCCACCGTGGACGCTCTTGTTTCTCAGCATCTTCTTAAAACGGTGGCCGCCGTGCGCCTGATGGGTGCGGACTGCATTGTCAGCGGCATCCGGCCCCAGATTGCGCAGACAATCGTGCAGCTCGGCGTAGACCTCAGCCAGGTTACAACAAAAGCGACCCTGGCGGACGCCTTCGCCCTGGCCTTGAAGCGAACAAACCGCATGGTGGTTGTCACGCCGAAATAGCAGACGCCCCCTTTCAGGAGATTGTCTTTTGGAACGCATCCCCATTCTCAAAATGAACGAGTTTCTTTTGGTGACGATCCAGGTGGACATGCACGACCGGCTCGCCCTGACGCTTCAAGACGATTTGACAAGCCGGATCAGCCGCACGGGAGCCAAAGCCGTGCTTTTGGACATCTCCGCCCTAGACATTGTCGACTCGTTTATCGGGCGCATCATCGGGGATATTTCCGCCATGGCGCGTGTTCTTGACGCTGAAACCGTAGTTGTCGGGATGCAGCCCGCCGTCGCCATCACATTGGTGGAACTGGGCCTGTCGCTTCCCGGCGTCCGCACCGCGCTGAACGTGGACAGGGGTATGGAACTGCTTCGTGCGTCTTTAGGCTCTCCGCGCACAGGGAGCTTCGGTGACGCCACTCATGCCTGAGATCATCCCAATTGTCTCGACCAGTGATGTGATTTCGGTACGCCAGGTGGTGCGGGCGCGAGCAATTGAACTGGGTTTCAGCATTGTCGACCAGACCAAAATCGTGACGGCGGCCAGCGAACTGGCCCGCAACACTTTGGACTACGGAGGCGGCGGAACGCTGCACATCGAGACGCTTCAGCAGGATATTCGAAAAGGTTTAAAGCTGACGTTTGAAGATCAAGGGCCAGGTATCGCCGATATTGAGCGGGCCATGCAGGACGGCTACACGACCGGACGCGGGCTGGGCCTTGGCCTGAGCGGGTCGCGCCGCCTGGTCAACGAGTTTGACATCCAATCCCATATCGGTGAGGGAACACGGGTGACTATCATCCGCTGGAAGTAAATGGACAACACAAAGTCGGTCTTGATCCCGGTGACGGAAGCCAGCCAGGTCGGCGAAGCGCGGCGAGTTGCCAGCGCTATGGCGGACAAAATTGGTTTTAGCGAGAACAAGCGCGGGGAAGTCGGCATCATCGTCACCGAGGCGGCGGGCAACCTTGTCCAGCACACGTCGGGAGGCGAGATCGTGCTGCGCCCTGTGACGCGGAGCACGGTGCGGGGGCTGGAAATTTTGGCGCTTGACCGTGGGCCGGGCATGGCCGATATAAGCCGATGTTTTGGGGATGGCTACTCAACAGCGGGCACTCCGGGCAATGGCCTTGGGGCAATTGTCCGCCTGTCATCCGAGTTTGACATTCACTCGGCGCCTGGTGTCGGCACTGCGCTCTGGTCTTGTGTTTGGGCGGAGGACAAGCCGAAAAATGGGCAGCCGCCATTGCCCGGCAGCGGACTGGAAGTCGGGGCGGTGTGCCTTCCGATCAGCGGCGAGCAGGAATGCGGCGATGCCTGGGCGCTGCAAACCCGGCAGGGCGAACCCCGTATGGCCCTTGCCGATGGGCTGGGGCATGGCCCCATCGCGGCGGAAGCATCCGCAGCGGCCCTTTCCTTTTTTGAGCAGTCAGCCTACGCCAGGCTGGAAGATCTGATGACAGCCATGCATCAGAGAATGCGTCACACGCGCGGGGCCGCCGTCGCGATCATGGAATTAGGCCAGAATGAAGTGCGCTTTGTAGGTGTTGGAAACATCGCCGGTGCGGTGGTTTCCGAAGACACGACCCGGAACATGGTGTCGCACAACGGTACGGTGGGCCATCATCTGCACCGGCTCCACGAATTTGTTTACCCTTGGCAACGGGGCGCGCTTCTTGTTCTGCATTCCGATGGTCTCACATCGCAGTGGAGGCTTGACAAATATTCTGGCCTTGTGACACGTCATCCCAGCTTAATTGCCGGAGTTTTGTACCGGGACTTCTGCCGAGGACGCGATGACGTAACAGTTGTCGTTGTCCGGCATGAAGCAGGCGGAAACGCATGAGCATTGCTTTGCTGACCATGGAAGTGCGCTATGAACAGGATGTGGTAACGGCGCGTCAGCGGGCGCGTCAGATTGCGGAGGGGCTGGGCTTTGAGGCGCAGGACCAAACGCGCATCGCCACCGCCGTTTCTGAGATCGCCCGCAATGCCTACGGCTATGGCGGGGGCGGCAAGGCCGAGTTTTTGTGGGACGCGTCCACGCTAAGCTTACTCATCCGCATTTCGGATCGCGGGCCAGGCATCAGCAATTTGGCTTCTATCTTGAACGGCGCGTACCGATCCCAGACAGGCATGGGCCTGGGCATCTTGGGCGCACGGCGGCTGGCCGATCGTTTTGCTATCGAAGCTGCGCCGGGCGCGGGGACTGTCGTGCAGATTGCAAAAAAACTCCCCCAAAAACTATCAGATGGCTTTACGCCTGATCTTGCCCATATCGCCAAGCTTCTGACACAGCAAGCCCCGGAAAACGCTTTTCAGGAAGTGCAGCGCCAAAATCAGGAGCTGCTGCGCGCTTTGGAAACCTTGCAGGCGCGTGAAGCGGAGATTGTTGTGCTGAACCGCGAGATGGAAGAAACAAACCGTGGCGTGGTCGCGCTTTATGCCGAGCTGGATGAAAAAGCCATAGCCTTGAAAGGCGCGTCGGAACTAAAATCACAATTTTTGGCGAACATGAGCCACGAGTTTCGTACGCCCATCTCTTCCATTCTCAGTTTGACACGGCTGCTTTCGGATGAGCTGGATGGGCCGCTTTCTTTAGAACAGCAAAAGCAGGTCGGTTTCATCCGGCAATCGGCACAATCGGTGCTGGACCTGGTCAGTGACCTGCTGGACATGGCAAAGATCGAAGCGGGCAAGACTGATGTGCAGGTGCATGAGTTTACCCTCACAGACCTGTTTGGCGCGCTGCGAGGTATGTTCAAGCCGCTGCTGCCGTCCCGCGCGATCAGCCTTGTCTTTGAAGAAACAGAGGACTGTTGTCTGCGCACCGATGAAGGCAAGGTTTCCCAAATCCTGCGCAATCTTATTTCCAATGCGTTCAAATTTACGCCCGCAGGCGAGGTGCGTGTTCAGGCGGCTGTTTCCGGTGATCGTATTACTTTTTCGGTGCGGGACACGGGCATAGGCATTCCTCCAGAGCACCTGGATTATATCTTTGAAGAGTTCCGGCAGGTTCGCGGGATCATCCAGGACAAAACATCGGGAACTGGGCTGGGCCTGCCTCTTTCGCGACGGCTGGCGGAGCTTTTGGGCGGCAGCCTTTCGGTCGAAAGTGCGCTGGAAGCCGGCTCAACATTTCGGTTGTCCCTGCCCCGCACTTATCAGCAAACAACGGGAGGAGATGTCGGACAAGCGGCTCCCCGTGAAGAAAAAGCGCACTATGTCTAACTCATCACCCACCATTCTCAATGTCAACGATGATGAAGCGGGGCGCTACGCCGTCACCCGGACGCTTCAAAACGCCGGTTTCAATGTTTGGGAAGCCGTCAGCGGCACGGAAGCCGTGCAATTTGCCAGGCGTCACCCGGATTTGATCGTGCTGGACGTGCATCTGCCCGACATCAGCGGCTTTGAGGTCTGCCGTCGCCTCCGGTCTGATCCCGACACGGCGCCTATCGCTATTCTTCACCTGTCCGCCAGCTTTGTCAATAGCCGGGACACAGCGTACGGCCTGGAAGGAGGCGCGGACGGCTACCTGACACAGCCTGTCGAGCCGCCCGTTTTGGTCGCCCATATCCGGGCGCTGCTCCGCATGCGCCAGGCAGAAGAAGCCGCCCAGGAGAAAGCAATCCAGTGGCAGACCACGTTTGATGCCATCAGCGATTGCATTCTTCTGCTGGACAAAGCAGGACGCGTCCTGCAATGCAACCAAGCGATGGCGGATCTGCTGCATCAGCCTGTCGCGGCGCTCCAAGGACAACCCCTGGCCCCTTTCAGTTTTCTGGCGCTGGATGTGGCCTTTCTGCCGCCCCCTGACCGGGAAGTGCGTCAAATTAAGGAAGTGGAGATCAGGGGACGGTGGTTCCAGGTCACGACCGACCCGATTGGGAGTGAGCGAGAAGCCGGCGGCAGCGTCCATGTGATGACCGACATCACGCAGCGAAAACACGCGGAAAAGGAAATCGTCCGTCTTTTGCTTGAAACGCAGGAAGCCTCCGTTCGCCAGCGCGCGTTTATGCGCGACATCCTCAGCAGCGTGACGGAAGGCAAGCTGACCTTGTGCGACAGCCTCGCCGACCTGCCGCCGCCCCTGCCGGTCGCCGAAAAGCCGCTCACGCTCACGCACCAGACTTTATCGGCTTTGCGGCTTGCCGTGCGCACTGTTTTGAAAGCGGAGTGCTTTTCCGACGAGCGCGTGGAGGATTTAATGACCGCAGTGGGCGAAGCCGCCATGAATGCCATCGTCCATGCAGGAGGCGGTGTGGGCAAAATCTTCACGGATACGCAGGCCTGCAAGGTGCAGGTGTGGGTTCAGGACGAGGGCGGCGGGATTTCCGTGGATCGTCTGCCGCGCGCGACATTGCAGCGCGGCTACACCACGGCGGGCACATTGGGATACGGCTTCAAGATGATGCTGCAAACCGCGGATCGGGTGTGGCTTTTAACGGGCGCAGCCGGCACCACCATCGTTATTGAGCAGCAGCAGCACACGCCGGTATCTCTTTTAGCATAGCGCTTACGCCCCCTTGTTTGCGGCAGCTTTCCCATCAGAATAACCCGAAGCGCCTGTGCGCGTGTCGGGAAGTGTTTCCTTTTTGTCGGTTCGGGATCGCCTGTTTCGCGCGTAGCAGCGTCTTGTTGACGGCGGTCAGCCTCCGTTGTCCCCGCGTCGCAAGCGCTTTGCAACGACGGAACAAATTGTTCCGTCGTCGGTACACGCTCGCAATGCGAGTGGTAAGCCCTGGAGACAAGCTCGCAATGCGAGGGCAAAGCCTTGACCACGATTGCCGTCTTTCTTCGCCTGAACCAAGCTTGGGCCACCGTCATCGGCGGCGGCCTGATGCGTATCGGCAAGAACCTGTGCGCGATAAAACTTAAACCTGCGCTTCAAGCAAAGCCCGGCTTCCCTGAGCCGGGCCTTTTTGTTTCACTTTGCTCTTTCCCTCCGCCGCTTGAAGATTGAAAGTGTTCCTGCACGTCAAGCAGAGAACTTTACGCTGTCCTTGTTTGTACAAAGAGCCAGAAACGTTTATCTCGCAGGGGAACCATGACAATGAAACGATTACCTGTGGCTACGGCGGTGAGCCTTGTCTTGCTGTCCGGCTTTGTTTGTTCCGCAATAGCAGACCCGGTATCCGTGGCCGTGCATCCCGCACCCCGGCTGCAATCCGGCGTGTGGCTCAACGGCGCGCCGACGACACTGGCGGCGCAGAAGGGCAAAGTGGTCGTGCTGCTGTTTTGGACACGGGCGTGCATCAATTGCAAGCACAACCTGGGCTAATGGAACAACTGGGCAAAGAAGTATCAGGGCACCGATGTTGCCGTGCTGTCGGTGCATACGCCGGAAACGCCGGGCGAGCACAGCATCGAAAGCGTGCGTCGGTTTGTGCAGCAGCGCGGCCTGGCATTCCCGGTTTTGGTGGACAACCAGTCGCAGACAGGGGATGCGTTCGGCGTGCAGTCCTGGCCCACCGAGATTCTCATTGACAAGCAAGGCCGGGTAGTCGCCCAATACGAAGGCGAATTGAACTGGCAGGGCAGCGGCGAATACAAACAAGTGGGGGCGCAAATCGAGGCCCTGCGCACTGCAAGGACAGCCACGCTTGCTTCCCGCTGACGCCGTAACGAATTTCCCCCTGTTGCCACGCCGGGCAAAGAAGCCCGGCGGCAATGGCGGCGCGCGAACAGGCCGCGCGCCGCAGCCACCCCTCCCGCCTGACGAGGAGCAAAAGATGAAAATTCGCGCAACCCTCGCGGCCCTGGCCGCAATGACCCTGGCCTGCGCTTCGGGCGCTTCGGCCCAAGACGCAATGCACGGCAAAATGATGCACGGCAAAATGGCCCATGGCAAAATGGCCCAGAGCGCAATGATGCATGGCAAAATGATGCACGGCAAGATGATGCACGATAAAATGGCGCACTAAGCCGCCGCTTCCTGCTGCCGGGGACAACAGCGTCCCCGGCGGCCCAAACTGAGACTTCCATGAAACTTATTTATTTTCTGGTCGCACTCGCCCCCACACTGGTATCAAGCGCGTATGCCCAGGCCCCCATGTCCATGCCGAAAACAGCCCTGATGGACACCGCAAACCATTCTGGCGGCTGGGTCGGCAAAACGGCGTCGTCGTTTGCGCTGCCGGACACGACCGGCAAAACGACCGATATTGGGCATGTGATTGGGACGCGTCCTGTCGTGCTGATCTTTTATCGGGGCGTGTGGTGCCCTTACTGCCGCAGCCAGATGACGGATATTGGCAGGCATCGCGCCGAGTTTCTCCAAAGCGGAGCGGCGGTGTACGCGATTTCCAACGAAGACGCGCCGCCGCTTTTAGAAATGCAGAAGCGTGCCGGCCTTGATTTTGTGACGTTTCTTTCCGACAAGACGGGCACGGCGGCGAAGCTTTACGCGGGCCTGTATCCGCATTCTCTGGTGCATCAGCCCGGCAGCTTTGTGATTGACAAAACAGGCCGCATCGTTTATGCGTATGTCAACCAGGACTTTCGAAGCCGCGCCGCAACGATTGCTCTTCTTCAAGCCGTGCAGAAAAGCAGATAACTATGGAGACGTTTGAACTGGTGGCAAGCGAGGCTTTGACGATGGAAGCCGTGGCTCCCCTTTCCGAGATGTACACGCTCAGCCCATTTGTCTGGCGGAAGGCGAAGGGGTGGGAAGTGCTGCTGCGGGCCGTACCGCGCCGCGACGACATGCCCGTCCTCAAGATCGCGCGCATCTATTACGGACGCTCCCAGGACGGCCTGCATTTCGTGATGGACAAAGAGCCTGCTCTCGCGCCCGGTCCGCGCCCAGAAGACCTGGACGGCTGCGAAGACCCGACAGTCGCCATTGACAACGGCACGCACTCTGTTTATTACAGCGGCTGGAACGAACAAACCAAGCAAGGCGTTCTGCTGCTGGCGACCGGCCCGGATGGCGCGCACCTGGAAAAGCAGGGCGTACGGCTCGCGTCTACCCCGCAGCAAGCAAACCCCAAAGAGGCGACCATCGTGCGCGCCCGTGACGGCTCCTGGCGCTTGTTCTACGAGTTTGCCGCGGACGACGCGTCCCAAATCGGGCTGGCATCGGCCCCCACTGTGGACGGCCCGTGGACGGTGCAGGAGCCTTTGTTCGGTGCGCGCCGGGGCCAGTGGGATGACTGGCACCTGAGCACCGGGCCGCTGCTGCTGAACGACCCGCAGCGCCCCGTCATGTTCTACAACGGCGCAACGCAGGACGCCAAATGGCGCATCGGGTGGGTGATGTTTGATGCCGATTACACGCAAGTAATCGCGCGCAGCCAAGAGCCGCTGATTGTGCCGCCCCCGCCTGTCCCGCCCGCCACCGACATTGCCTTTGCCGCTTCCGCTGTGGAACAAGGCGAACAGATTTATCTGTATTATAGTGTCGCCGACCAAGAAATGCTGCGCGCGACCCTGCGGCGCGCATCAGGAGAATAATTATGGCTGCTGCCGTTTTGCAAAGCCCGACCCGCACCGAGGCCCCTTTGAAGGTCGTCCGCAAGCACCACTGGCTGGTGCGCCTGACACACTGGCTCAACATCCCCATTTTGCTGGGGCTGGCCCTGTCCGGCTTGTCCATCTACTGGGCATCGCCTATTTACCATCACACCCCGGATGCGAGTGGCACCACGGATTACTTTAACAATATCGGGCGGTGGGTGGTGCACACCGTGCCCGGCCAGCACCATTACGCCGCCCCCGACGATTGGTTCTATAACCATTTCAGCCTAGGCACGGGCATGCTGTCTACTGCCCTGCGTTTGCACTGGTTATTTGCCTATTTGTTTATGCTCAACGGCGCGCTTTATGTGATCGGGAGCATCATGGGCAAAGGCTACAAATCTCTGCTGCCCCGTCGTGCCGACCTTGGCGGCGTCTTTGCCATGATGCGCTACTACATCGGCCTGCCCATCGCGAAGCTGCGGCACCTCGCCTGGCCGCACCCGGAAGTGGCTTCCAAGTACAACTCGTTGCAAAGGCTGGCCTATTTCTCCGTCCCCATCATGGGGCTGTTGTATATTCTCACGGGCTGGGCCATTCACAAGCCGCAGCAGCTTGGCTGGCTTCAGGCGCTGTTCGGGGGGTACGATTATGCCCGCATATGGCACTTCTGGCTGATGTGGGCGTTTCTTGCCTTTACCATTCCGCATGTCGTGCTGGTCGCCGCCGACGGCTGGGATACGTTCCGCTCCATGATTGTCGGCTGGTCGTCGCGCGTGTCCCCCTTGTCTCACGACAATGCTGAAGATTGATACTGGCCCCAAAAGGGGCAGGCGGAGAAGCGCCTGCCCCTTTTGCTATGCTGGCAATGGGCGGCGCTAAGGCGTGGCGGGCAATTGCTCCCAGTGGGTTTTCATAGTCATGTCCATGTTAATCATGCCAACCTTCTTTGCAGACGCGAGGAGCACGGGCAGGACGCTGGCGACCATGTGTGTCGTGCCGTCTTTGCCGGTGATCTCGCCTGCCTTCACGTTGAACTTCATCAGGGTGTCGCCTGTTATCCGGCCTCGCATCTTCACCGATCCTGCATTTCCTGCCGGCAGAGTGCTGCCGATTGTCCCTTCCAGTTGCTGACGAATGTCGGCGATCCCGCCCGGCTCCACCCGCGCCAGCGACGACACCACATTGATCTGCATATCCGGCATGCCGGGCACCGCCGACCCGAGCATCTGCCCTAAATCCGCCGCGCCGCGCCACGTGTCCCCCACGCGCACAGGCTTGTCGGGCAGCGAGGCAGGGGCCATCCCGCCCATTTTGGAGAGGTCTATGCCGCGAGGCATTTTGCCTTGCACCGAGGGTGGCAGGGCCATGGACAGCAGTTTGCCCGTGGGGGACATGACGGTCGTGAAGTTTCCCGCATAAGCGCCGGTCATGGCTTTGGGCAAAGGCAAAGCGTGTCCGTTGAGGGTGGCTGTCATTTGGGTGATATGCCCGACAAGAGTCGCGGCCCCATCGGGGCGGACACTTTGCACGGTCTGGCTGTAAAGCATTTCCATGTGCTGACGCATCGGCGGCAAAGGGCGCGCTGCGGACGATGTGGACGCTCTATGCATGGTCATGTCCATGTCCAGTGTCAATTTGTAGCGGCGCGTTTCGCCCGCCGCGTATTTGTAACGCAGGGTGATGGGGCCGGACAGCGCGGCAGGCGGAGGCGTTTGCGCGTGTCCCGCAAGGGGAAGCGTGACGAGCAGAGCGGCACAGATCAGCGGTCGCATGTTCATTGTGGGTATTCCTTTGTCGGTTCTTGGGTGGCTCGCGAGGCCGCCTGTTGCAGTATGGGACACGCGCCGGGTGAAAAAGTTGCGTGGGAGCGGCAAAGCCGCGTGCTGCGCGCCAGGCAACAAAGCCGGAAACTTATGCGCTCCGTTTTCAAAGCGGGGGCCGGGTTACTGCTCGCTTGTCCCCGGATTGGGACGAGGGAGCGGCAGAAGGTGTTCTATCAGCGTGTAAACTTCGGTGGAGGGGTTGGCATCGCGGCAAGGGCGGCCTGCGTGTAAATCTCCCATCAGCCACCGGGCATCGGCAACAGCAATGGGCACACGCTCCGCAAGACGCGTGTAAAGCCGGTCGTCGGCTTTGTCGTAGTCACAGTCGAAGTGCTTTTTCCAGTAAGTGGCGGTGAGGTAAGCCCCTGCCGCATCGCCATTTTCCAGCCATTTTGTGACATGCCCAAAGTGACACAAGAGCCATACCTCGAATGACGGGTTGGAAAGCACGAGCTTGACGTTGTGCTTTGCGGCCAAAGCGACCGCCTCCGTCAGCGTGTGGGCGTGCCCGGCGTGCTCCACGTCCAGGACGCACCAGGCTTCATCGTAATGTTTCCCACGTGTGCCTTCCGTCTTCTTTTTAGCGAGGGCTGTTTCTACCGTAACGACGGCGTTCTGGCCTTTGCCGGGGTTTACGTCAATGGCGGCGTCGTGACGCAGGCCGCAGTGGGCGCAAAAGTCGTCCAGGTAGATGTATTCCGTGCGCTTGCCTTCGCACTGAATCAGGATAATCTGCCGTCCGGGTTTCGGTTTGTAAGGACGCTGTGCCATGACTACTTTGTAGGCGTTTCCAGCAGGGAAAAGGCGCGTCCGAGGTAGGGTGTGCCGCCGTAGCGTCCCGCCAGGTAATTGCGGAGGAACGACTCTGTGTTGCGCGGGGGCGGCACCACGTCGGCGAGCGAGTAGAACTGCGACCTGTTGTCGCACTTTTCCGCGAGGACTATCTGGTCACGCCGGAAGAGGACGCTGTCCAGCAGCACGGCATCGTGCGTGGTGAACAAAAGCTGCGCGCCGTTGGGGTTGGCCTCTTCGCTTTGGAACATCTCCAAAAGGCGGCGCGTGAGCAGTGGGTGCATGGAGGCGTCTAATTCGTCAATCACTAGGAATGCGCCATGCTCCAAAGCGATCAGCATGGGAACAGCGACCGCGAAAAAGCGTTGTGTCCCTGTTGACTCATCCTGCGTGAAGTCAAACTCAACATATTTTCCATTTTTATCTTGGTGTAGGCTAGAAATGCTAGACATAATAGAAACGTTATCATTAAAACGTCCGTGCCAAGTACTGTTGCTTGAGCTAATCGTTTTGTTATTAGCAAAATCAAGGAAGTTACCTGAAGATAGGCTTTCTATATGAACATCGTGAATGCCTGTGTCCGCATCACGTAAGAGTTGACTCACCTGCTGTTGAAGTTGCTTGTCGTCTTTGCAACGCTCTAACGCATCAACAACAACGTCTGTATCTACCTTAGCCATATCATAAGTTTGTATATTATCTCGCAGGAACCGATAGGTAGGGAGCAGTTCTTGCACGTTCTCGCGGGCAGCAGTAGACAGAAACAAGGCGTTGGGCCGTGTGCGTGAGGCGAGCAAATGTGTTGGTGTTTCGCTAAAACCATTTGCTTCCCACACGCCCATACCATTTTTGTCGCTCAGTTCCCGTGTAATGTCAAACAGTTCTTTGTCACTGTTTTCTCGCGTGGCCCTCAGCCATTCCTGAACAACGCGCTCGCGGGTGGCGGCGAAGCCGTACACGTACTGCACACCGTCCGTGACAAAGGTAATCTCAAAGCGCGACGGGGCCGTGCGGCTGTCCGGGTCAAGGCGGAAGGGCTGCGCGCATGTAATCGGGTCGCCGTCGTTCATCTTCGTGGCCGAGTCGCGCACGAAATCGCGCATTTCGCCGATGGCGCGCACGAAGTTGCTTTTGCCCGACGCATTGGCCCCAAACAGGGCCGCCGCTTTGAGCAGACGGTAGCCGGGACGCTTAATCAAGTTTTGTGGGTGACGCGGGCCGCGCTCGGCGACGAAGGACAGCGTCTGTTCGGCGTGAATGGAGCGGTAGTTGGCAAGCTTGATTTCCACGATCATGGGCAGTCTCCCGACACCGCCATGCAGAAAATCTGCACGAATGCGGTGTCTGCCCCCAGTATACCCGGTTACGAAAGAACGTGTTTGGGCATGGGCGTACAGGCATTGCTTGGGTGTTCCAGCATCGTGCCGACGGCTTACCAACGACGGAACAAATTCGCCCGTCGTTGGTAAGCCGTGGCAAAGCAATGGCAAGCCCTGCGCAATGCAGGCGAAACGCTACACTTCCTGCATGAGCTCCAAGAGGCAGAAGCCTTTGCGCTCGATTTGCAGCACATGGCCTTCTTTGAAACGCTCGGCGGCAATGAGGCCCCTATCCACCCACTGCCCCAGCAGGCTTTCGTACAAGCGGGCGCGATACTGGCCGGACAGGGGGACGCCGACACGCAGGGAGGTGCTGACGGTCTGCTCGCCTGTGTTGCCCGCAAAAAGGATCATGCGCTCGCCCTGGCGCAAACCCAGGGTGCAGACGGCATCCAGGCCCGTCTCGACAAAAGCGCTGATGTCGTCGTCATAAGCCTGGTACGGCAGGGACTGCTGCGGGTGAAAGTTGGTATACATCTGCAAGTCGGGCGTGCGCACGACGAAAAACGAAAGGTTTTGCGCGCGGTACGGCAGGTTCTTCACGCCCATCCACTTCCAGTCGGCAGAAAGGCGCGGCTGCACAGACAGGCTGTCGCCCGACGGCGTGACGCCAGCGACCCCTTCGATGGCGGCCCATAAGTAGCGGGGCGGGTCCCAGGGAGACAGCATCATGCCGTCATTGGTCAGTGTTTCCCCATGCAGCCACTCGGAAAACTGGCCGGGCACGGTGCTGTTGCGCCGGGGATCGCCGGTGAAGTTCTTGAACGAGTCCGACAGGGCGCGATCCATGAATTCGGGATTATAGCGGGCGGCGGCAAAGGCGAACCAGAACGAAATACCCACCCACACGCCGCCCAGCAGCCCCCACCCCAGGTTGGGCGAATAGTTGGGAGCATCGCGGGGCGTGGTGCGCATGCCCGCGCTTGTCCAAAAGTCGGCGTCGCTCAGGCGGCTGATGATCTTGGCCGACGTTTCTTCATCGGCCACGCCAAACATCACGGGAAAGACCAGGTCGGACGTGACATCACTGCGCGCAAAGCCGTCCACGTCGATGTTGAGATAATACAAGCCGTTGTCGGGGTTTTTGAGATGGGTGTTGATGGCGGTTTTGAGGGCATCGGCCTGCTGCGTAAAGGCCAAACTTTCGTCGTGCCTGCCCAGGGTGCGGGCCATCTGCGCGATTGTTGTTAAAGCGGCATAGCATTCGGAGTTGACTTCGGTCGTGGCTCCCGATAACCGATAATTCTCGATGACGTTGCGCCACCCCACAATGCCCCAGTCGGACACGCCCGTTGACGTACACCAGACCAGCCCTTGTTCATTGCGCTGCGACAGAATATAGCGCGCGGCTTTGGCGGCTGCCGAATAAACTTCCTGGAGGAAGTCACTGTTGCCTGTCGTCGTGTAATGGTGCCACAAAGCCAAAATCAGCAGGGGCGTGTCGTCGTTGATGTTAAGCTTGTAGTCGGCGGTTTGCCCGGTGCGGATGTCGTAATACTCCACGACTTTGCCGCTTGGCTCCTGGTTGCGCACATAAGCGAGCAGGGCATCGCGGGAAAACTCCGGGTTGAGATAATCGCCGCCATACGCAAACCAAGCCGTATCGCGCCCGACGCTGTTGTTGCTGCGCGTCGGGTCGTTGACGAAGCACCAGCCGGTCGCCGATTTGACCATGACGCGCAGCATGTTGGCTTTGGCCCACAAGACGCCCCGGTTGACTTCGGGATTGGGGGTAATGAGGACGGCCCGCTCCAGGACATCCTGGTAGTGCGCGCGCGTTTTCGCCAGGGCATCGGCGGCGGGCGGGCAGGCATGATAGTTTTTCGCCGCATCGGTACGCCCTTGCCCAAAAGAAAGCAGATAGGAGAATTCTACGGTTTGGCCCGGCTTGATCGTGCGCGTGTTGTGCAGGACGCCCAGCGGGTCGGTTGGGGCATCGGTTTTGTCAGACAGCGGGCCGGGGCAGACACGGGCGACGGCGCGGCCCATGTCCAGGGTGGTTTCGTAGGTGTCGGGCGGATCGGAGCCGCCGAACACGCGCACCCAGTCGGGCTGAGACTTGTTCCAGGCGACCAGGGCATGCAGGTGTTTATCGTATTCGGCAACGACATCGTGGCCTGTGTTGCCGCGCAAATCGGCAATGGCATAGGTCACAATCTGGACGGGTTCGGGGCCGTCATTGCGCAGGGCGACGCTGAGATACACGCCGGGCGGGTCTATTTTGCCGCTTTTTTCGGGAGCGCCGCTCAAGACAAACACGGTTTCATGGACAGCGATTTGACGCGGCAGGCTGAAGCGATGCTCCTGATGCCCGGCGTGCAAGCGGAACGTGCCGGGCTGGTCATGGGACAGGTGCATGCCGGTCTGGGCATCGTAGTGGCGCAGCAGCACCGTCCCAAACACGGACTGCCCGATGTCAATGGAGTAGACGGTCTGGATAGCCCCCGTGGCCTTGACAATGCAGGCCGCTTTAGGGCCGCCTAATGTGCAGCCGACGGCAAGCTCGGTATCCGGGACTTCATAACGCGCGACCCGGTCGCTGGGGCCAATCGCCTTGACAATGTTCATGGTGTTACTTGTGAGAAAGCCTCAGGGGGCCCCTCCGTCCCAAGTTTGGAGCGGAGGGGCTGTTTTATAAGCTGCCCGCCATGCGCAGCATGCCGCCGTCGATAAAGTACGTGCTGCCGGTGATATAAGCGGCATCATCGGAGGCAAGAAACACGGCAAGACCGGCGACTTCTTCGGGCTTTCCCCAGCGTCCCATGGGGATCTCGGCCATAAGCTGCTTTTCGATTTCGGGCTGCGCCTGAATGTCGGCATCAATGGGCGTGTAGATCGCGCCCGGCCCAATATTATTGACCGTAATATTATGCGGGGCAAGTTCCACGGCGATGGTGCGGGTCAGCATGCGCAGGCCGCCTTTGGCCGCGCAGTAGGGTGAATTGGTAGGCATGGGCAGATCCTCATGCACACTGGAAATGTTGATGATACGTCCCGCGCTGTTTTGCGCCACCATCTGCTTGGCCGCTGCCTGCGCGCACAAAAACGGCCCGGTGAGGTCTACGGCAATCACCTTGTTCCAGACGTCAACAGGGGTTTCCAAGAAGGGCATCTTCTTTTCGATCCCGGCGTTGTTGACGAATATATCCAATCTGCCGAACTGGGCCAGTGTCTGGGCGAGCAGGCTGTTGACCTGGTCGGGCTGCGATACATCGGCGGCGACTGCCAGCACTTTGCCGCCTTCGCCTTCGATCTTTTGCACGGTGTCTTTGGGGGCATCGGGAGAGCCGACATAGTCAATCACGACACTGGCGCCTTCGCGGGCCATGGCGATGGCGATAGCCTGCCCGATGCCGGTGGCTGCGCCTGTAATAATGGCGACTTTGTTTTGCAGTTTCATGGATGGATTGTCCTTTTGGAAATGGAGTTCACCCGTAACATACCCATTGTCGGGCATTTGTTGCACAACAAGGGCGCGCGGGGCTGCTTTCGGGGGCAGAAGCAATGGGTATACTGGGCTTGCGGCGCGCTGCGCCAAAATCACTCAGTTTAAAGGCTTGCTATGTCCCCCACCCCCGGCACGTTTAACGATACGCTGCGCGCTCTCGGCTCCCCGAAAGACTTGCAGAAGGCAGGGCAAGCGGGGCTTGCTCCTTTGCCGCGTCCCCAGGTCAATGCGCATGTGCATCTGCCACCTAACTTTTCCGCGTTTGATACGACTGCGCAGGCGCTGGCACTTGCCCAGGCGCAAAACGTGCGCGTTCTGGGAGCCAGCAACTATTACGACTACGGCGTCTACGGGGACTTTGCCCATGAAGCCCGGATGCGCGGCATCTTTCCCCTGTTTGGGCTGGAAATGATCGCCCTGGTCGATGACCTGGTGCAAGCGGGTGTCAAAGTCAACGATCCCGGCAATCCCGGCAAGTATTATCTTTGCGGCAAGGGCATCACGCGCTTTGAAGCCATGACCGATGAGGCGCAAGGGCTGTTGCAGACCATCCGTGACAACGACACGCGGCGCATGGCAGCCATGACCCGGCGTTTGGCGGATGTGTTTGCCGGGGCGGGCATAGAGACGGGCCTGGACACGCATAGCATCAAAGAGCGGGTGGCGCGGCGGCACCGCTGCGCAATTGACACGGTGTATTTGCAGGAGCGTCATCTGGCCCAGGCATTTCAAGAGGCGCTGTTTGACCGGGTTCCCACTGATGCGCGCCTCAGCGTCTTGGAGCGCGTGTACGGCGCGACGCCCAAATCTGGCGCAGATGATGCCGTGGGCGTGCAGAACGACATCCGGTCATTTCTGATGAAGGCGGGAAAGCCTGCGTTTATCCCCGATACGTTTGTGGATTTTGACCACGCCCGCCGCCTGGTGCTGGCCCTGGGCGGCCTGCCCTGCTACCCCATGCTGGCGGATGGCGCTTCCCCGCCGACCGGCTACGAGGCCGATTTGGACGCGTTTGTCGCCGACCTGCACGCGCGTGGCATCTTGTGCGTCGAGCTGATCCCCCCTCGGAACAGCCCGGAGGCCCTGGCGCGCATAGTCCCCGCCCTGCGCGCGGCGGGCCTGTTTGTGACGGCGGGCACGGAACACAACACTCTGGACCTGCTGCCGCTCGCTCCCCAGTGCGCCGGCGATGCTCCCGTGCCCCAAGCCGTTCAAGACATCTTTTGGGAGGGCGCGTGCGTGGTGGCCGCGCACCAGACACTAGGCCTGCAAGGGCTGTCCGCTTTTGCCGACATCCAGGGCGTGCCCAATCCCGCGTATGACACCGCCGATGCGCGCATCCGGGCCTTTGCCGCCCTGGGCGCGGCTGTGATCGCGCGCTATCAGGAGACAACGGTTTAGCCCGCTCCCATTCCCCGTTTGAAAGCCCCCTGCCGTGACCAAAAACTCCCACTGCTCCTACTGCGGCGCGGCCTTTGCGCCCGACCAGCCCTGGCCGCGCCGCTGCGCCGTATGCGCCAACGTCAGTTACGTCAACCCGCTGCCCGTGGCCGTGATGCTGGTTCCCATCGGGGCGGGCCTGCTGCTGGTACGGCGCACCAATGCCCCCGAAATCGGCAAGCTGGGCCTGCCCGGCGGCTTTATCGAAACGGGCGAAACGTGGCAGCAGGCTGGGGCGCGCGAAGTGCGGGAAGAAACCGGGGGCGAAGTCGACCCTGCGCGCATTGCGTTGTTTGACGTACGCAGCGCGCCCGACGGCACAGTCTTGATTTTTGGACTGACGACGCCGCTTTCCGCCACTCTTTTGGAGACGTTTGCGCCGACCAATGAAACTTCGGAACTGGTCGTGGCGCAGGCGCCTCGGGAGCTGGCATTTTCCACGCACACCGAGACTATGGCCCACTACTTCGCGGAAATGCGGCGCTGAAACAAGGCCCACACCATGACACAAAAAAGGACACCCGCTCATGCGCACCTTTAGTCTGCCCGGTTTGGCAAAAACGCCGTCCGTGCTTTGCCTGGGAACCGGAGATTATGGGTCCGGCTGCTCGGAAGACCAATCGTTTGCCCTGCTGGATGCGTTTGCCGAGCGCGGCGGGACATTTGCCGACACGGCCCATATCTATGGCGTATTGCAGCCCAATGGGATTGGCGCAAGCGAGCGCACCCTGGGACGCTGGCTGCGCGCGCGTGGCCTGGCGGGGCAATGGACAATCGGCACCAAGGGCGCGCACCCGCACCTGGAGACGATGGATGTGCCCCGGTTGAGCTATGACGACATCGCCCAGGACCTGGACGAAAGCCGGGAGCGCCTGGGCCTGGACACGATTGACTTGTACTGGCTGCACCGCGACGACACCCATGTGCCGGTCGGTGAGATTTTGTCTGCGCTGAACCAGCTTCTGGCTGAAGGCAGCATCCGCGCATTTGGCGCGTCCAATTGGAGCACGGCGCGCCTGGCGGAAGCCGCCGAGTATGCCCGCGCGCATCATCTGGTTGGGTTTTGCGCCAGCCAGATCGCCTGGAGCCTGGCGCAGCGGAACCAAGCTTATGATGCCGCTCAAAACACGTGGGCCATGGACGACACCGCCCTGGCATGGTACAAGAAAAGCAGCCTGCGCATGATCCCTTATGCGGCTCAGGCGGGCGGCTTTTTCGCGCACCCGTACGAGGGCGGCAAGCCGCGCTTCGCCGAAGTTCATTCGCCCCTCAACCACGAACGATGGCGGCGCGTACAGCAGTTGGCCCTGCGCCTGGGCGCATCCCCCAACGCCGTCGCCCTGGCGTACCTGCTCAATCATCCCCAGGGCGGCATCGCCATTGCCGGGCCGCACACCCTCGCGCAGATGGACGATACGTGCCGCGCCGCCGACATAGCTCTTGCGGAGACCGACCTGCGATTTCTGGAAGCCGGGGACGACAGCGCGGCGGCTTGATACGGCACACGGCTTGCCAGCATTTTGCTTGGCTATTCCTTCGGCGTTGTACGCGCATACCAACGACGGAACGATTTGTTCCGTCGTTGCAACGCTTGAGGTACGCGGGGCAAACGCCGAGGAAGCGTGCAAGAAAAGCCGTCACAAGGCGGCTTTGCCGCCGGGCTTTTTGGGGGCAGACGGGGCGGCGGAGGCAATAGGGGCGGGGATCTGAAACGTTTGGCGCAAGTAGCTCGTGAACACGGGGTCGGAGGCCATCAGTTTGCCCTCGCTGTCGCTGAGCTTGGCGACCGGCTGGCCGCAGCAGCGGGTCATCTTCAAGACGATATTCAGAGCAGGAAACCCCAGGTCGTTGGTGAGGTTGGTGCCCACGCCGAACGAGGTGCGGATGCGTCCCGCAAAGTGCCGGGATAAAGCCAGGGCACGAGGCATATCCAGGCCGTCGCTGAACACGGCGAACTTGGCGCGCGGGTCGATGCCGAACGCCTGGTAGTGGGCGATCAGCCGCTCGCCCCATTCAACCGGGTCGCCCGAGTCGTGGCGCGCGCCGTCATACGCTTTGGAAAACAAGCGGTCAAAATCGCGGAAGAAGGCGTTCATGCCGACAATGTCGGACAGCGCAATGCCCAAATCGCCCCGGTACTCCTGCATCCATGTTTCGAATGCCTGCTTTTGAAAGTCCGGCAGCGGCGCGAAGGCCTGGAACGCCTGCAAAAACTCGTGCGCCATGGTTCCGAACGGCGGCAGGGACAAGCGTCGAGCCTGCCCGACATTGCTGGTCCCGCCCATAAAGCCGGGCACTTCCAGCATCAATGTGTCCAGCGCCTGAGTTTGCCAGGCCGCGCCGTAGCGACGCCGGGTGCCGAACTCCACCAGGGAAAACTCGGGCAGGTTTGCGTCTCGCACCTGGCGGCATTTTTCGCGCAGACGGCGCAGTCCTTCGGCTTCCAATTTCTCTGACCAGGGGTGCATATTGCGAAAATACACCTCGTTGATGATAGCAAGAAGGGGCACTTCAAACAAAATGGTTTGGTACCAGTTGCCGCTAATTCGCAGGCCAAAGGCACCATCGGTGGTGATCTGCACGTTGGCGCGGTCGAGCCGAAAGCGGCGCAGGGAGTCGACATAGCTGGGATGCAGGTAGCGAATGCCGCCCAGAAACATCAGCTCATCTTCCGATAAGGCCAGGCGGCAGAAGTGGTCTATTTCCGCGCTGATTTCATCGGCATAGGGGCGCAGGTCGATACCCTGGCTGCGGCACTGGAACGTGTATTCGGCAGTGGCGGCGGGAAAGTGGTGGAACACGACCTGCTGCATGGTGAACTTGTACAGGTCGGTGTCCAGCAGGGAGGCGATAATCATGGACAGGTCTTTCGGCACGGCATTGGTGGGGGCAAGGTCGGGGCAAACAAACAGCGGGCACAAGCACTGGCCCGCTGTTTTATATCCCCAGAAAGGCAGCAAATGAGCGGCGATCACAAACCGGCGGCTCGAAACGCGACCCCGACAATGTCCTGGGCTTCGGCTTGGATACGCTGCAAATGCTCGGGGCCGACAAAGCTTTCCGCATAGATCTTGTAGATGTGCTCGGTGCCGGAAGGACGGGCCGCAAACCACCCGTTTTCCGTAGTCACTTTGAGGCCGCCGATGGGCGCGCCGTTGCCCGGCGCCTGGGTCAGCTTGGCCGTGATGGGTTCTCCGGCCAGCGTATTGGCTGACACCTGGGCGGGAGACAGCGTCTTCAGGACAGCCTGCTGTGCGGGCGTGGCGGGGGCATCCATGCGCTCGTACACGGGGCTGCCAAGTTCAGCGGACAAATCGGCATAGTGCATTTGCGGATCTTTGCCTGTGACAGCCGTGATTTCCGCCGCCAGCAGGCCCAGGATAAGGCCGTCTTTGTCGGTCGTCCATGCCGCCCCGTTTGTGCGCAAAAAGGACGCGCCCGCGCTTTCCTCGCCGCCAAAGCCCAGGGAACCGCTGAGCAAGCCGTCTACAAAATACTTGAAGCCGACCGGCACTTCGACAAGTGTTCGCCCCAGCTGCGTGGCAACGCGATCAATGAGGGCGCTGGACACCAAAGTTTTGCCCACTCCCGCGCTTTGCGGCCACCCGGCGCGGTGCGCAAACAGGTAATGGACGGCAACGGCGAGATAGTGGTTGGGGTTCATCAAGCCTGCCGTGAGCGTGACGATGCCGTGCCGGTCGGCGTCGGGGTCGCAGCCGAAGGCGATGTCGAACTTGTCTTTAAGGCCGATAAGGCTCGCCATGGCCGCAGGCGACGAGCAGTCCATGCGGATATTGCCGTCTTTGTCCACGGTCATAAAGGCAAAAGTCGGGTCAACAACAGCGTTGACGACTTGCAGGTCAATCTTGTAACGCTCGGCGATAGGCTGCCAGTAAGAAACCGACGCGCCGCCCAGGGGGTCCACTCCAACGCGTACACCCGACCGGGCGACGGCGGGCATGTCTATGACGTTTCCCAGGTCGGTCACATAGGGCGTGACGAAATCATACTTATGGGTCGTGTGTGCGGCCAGGGCGACGCGCAGGGGCAGGCGCTTGACACCGTCCAGCTTGCCCTGAATAAGAGCATTGGCCCTGTCCTGCACCCACTGCGTGACATCCGTATCGGCGGGGCCGCCGCTCGGCGGGTTGTACTTAAACCCGCCGTCATCAGGCGGGTTGTGGGACGGGGAAATCACGACGCCGTCGGCAAGGCTGTCCGTGCGGCCCTTGTTATAAGTCAAAATGGCATGGGAAATGACCGGCGTGGGCGTGTAGCCCAGATCATCGGCGATCATCACCTCGACATTGTTGGCGGCAAACACTTCCAGGGCGGTGGCACGGGCGGGTTCCGACAGCGCGTGCGTGTCCATGCCCAGAAACAGCGGGCCGGTCGTGCCCGCGTGGGCGCGGAACTCGCACAATGCCTGCGCGATAGCGAGGATATGGGTCTCGTTGAATGTGCCTTTGAGCGACGAGCCTCGGTGCCCGGACGTGCCGAACGCGACGGCATCCTGCGGGTTGTTCGGGTCGGGAATGTGGGTGTAATAGGCCGAAATCAAACGGGGAACGTTGACAAGCAGCGAGCGCGGGGCGGGTTTGCCGGCAAGTGGGTTCATGGGAAAATCTTTCGGTTGCAGAAACTTGGGTGCGCATTGCTTCGGCGCACACGGGCGTTTTTCCTGCCTTGATCGGGGAAATGCAGGGTTAAGTTCCCCTATCAGAACCAGGGGCATAAAACTTCGGCATGGCCGCAGGGAAGGATTGGGGCGCATGCGCGTGGAACAGCAAGCTTTGCTACCAAACGGCAAAAAGGAGTGCAGCAACGATGCCAAAGCAAACATGGGAACAGGAATACGCGCTGCTCGCGCAGCGTCTTTCGGATACGGGGATTGATGTCGCGAGTGTGGAAGCGCGGCTCAAGGCCCAGCAAGTGGAAACGCCGTCATGGGGCTACGCGGACAGCGGCACCCGCTTTGGCGTGTTCCGCATGCCGGGCGCGCCGCGCACCGTAGAGGAAAAGTTTGCCGATGCCGCGCAGGTCAACAAATACACAGGCATCGCGCGGGCCGTCGCGGTGCACATTCCCTGGGACACGACCGACGACTGGTCGAAACTGACGGCTTACGCCAAGGAGCTAAACGTCCAGGTCGGCGCGGTCAACCCCAATGTGTTCCAGGACAACGATTATCGCTACGGCAGCGTGACCAGCGCCCGTGCGGACGTGCGCGCGCGCGCCATTGCACATATGCAGGACTGCGTCCAGATTATGAACCAAGTCGGGTCGCGCAACTTGTCGCTGTGGTTTGCGGACGGCACCAACTTTCCTGGCCAGGCGGACATGCGTCGCCGCAAGCACTGGATGCAGGAAGGTCTGGCTGCGGTGTATGAGATATTGGGGCCGGGCCAGCGTATGCTGGTGGAATACAAGCCGTTTGAGCCTGCCTTTTATCACACGGATATTGCGGATTGGGGCATGGCAGCGTCGTTCTGCCGCGCACTCGGCGCGCAGGCGCAGGTATTGGTAGATTTGGGGCATCACCTGCCGGGCGCGAACATCGAGCACATTGTCGCGTTTTTGCTGGACGAGGGCTTGCTGGGCGGCTTCCACTTCAACGGTCGCAAGTATGCCGACGACGACCTTACCACCGGCTCCATCAACCCGTATGAGCTATTCTTGATTTACAGCGAGCTGGTCTCAGGCGAGAATGCGCAAATCGCAAAGGATGTGGCGTATATGATCGACGAAAGCCACACATTAAAGAACAAAGCGGCAGAAATGATCCAAAGCTTGCTGGCCCTGCAAACCGCGTATGCCAAAGCCCTGATTGTCGACCGAACAGCCCTGGCCCGCGCGCAGGAGCAAGAAGACCTTATCGGGGCCGAAGAAGTGGTCAAAGACGCATTCGCCACGGACGTGCGCCCCCTGCTCGCCAAAGTGCGCACGGATATGGGCCTGCCCGATCCGGTCAGTCCCCTGCGCGGCTTCCGCGAAAGCGGCTACAGTGAGCAGGCCGCCCAGGAGCGCGGCGTGGGCGGCGGGGCGGGATTGGGCGCATAAGCCGCACAAGCCTCAGTGTCTTAGCACCCAAAAAAGCCGCTCCCGACAGGAGCGGCTTTTTCCACCAAAAGCAAGAAAACGACCCTATGACAGGGTGTGCGTAAATGCACGTGAAAGACTGCGGGTCAGGGAGCAGCGCGGGGCACGTCATTGCGGCCCACGGCGCGCAGCAACTGGGCATCGGTAATGTAGAAGTTATACACCGCCGACACGTACTGGTTCTGCGCCTGGGTCAATGTGGCCTGGGCCGTGGTGATGTCGAGCAGTGTGCCGACACCCGCCCGGCGGGACTCAATGGCGGCATCGTAGTTGACCTGGGCGGCGGTGACTGCGGCCTGGGCCAGACGCGTGGCGGCGAGGCTTTCATTGCGGGTCGCGAGGGCCTGCTCCACGTCCAGGCGCACCTGCTGGCGGGTGGAAAGCAGGGTGTTGCGCGAAACATCCACTTGGCCCTGGGCGATCCGAATAGCCCCGCGCGCGCTGCCCGCATCAAACAGCGGGTAGGAACCCGTGACGAGGAGCTGGGAGTTCGTGCCGCGCGTCCCGACATCGTTGGTGGCCTGATAAGTCAGCACATAGTCAGCGCTGATCGCCAGCCCGGCCCGCTTTTGAGCGGCGCGCAGGGCGGACAAATCGCTTTGGACAACGGCCTGCTGGCGGCGCAGATCGGGGCGGTTGGCGTAAGCAGTTTGCAGAGATGCGTCTAGAGAAGAGGCAGCAATACTGGCGGGCAGGGGCGGCAATTGACCGGGCGCGGCCAGGCCCGCAGGCTGCACGGGAGCGTCGGACTCGACCCCCAGGACGTTTTTCAGGGCGGCGGAGGATGTCGCAACTTGGTTTTGGTCTTGCAGCAAAGTAACCTGCGCATTGGCAAGGTCGGCCTGCGCCTGGAACAGTTCTTTGCCGGCCACGGTTCCGGCCTGGATCTGGGCCTGCGTGACTGCTGCCGTCTGCTGGTAGCGGGCGACCTGGGCTTGGGCAACCAGCACTAAATCCTGCGCGAGCAACAATTGATAGAAGTCCTGAGTGACGGCCAGTATCGTGGTTTGGCGTGTGTCGGCCTCTCCCAAGGTGGCGGCATCCACGGCCCGGCGGGCTTCGGCATTGGTAGCCTCGCGTGTGCCATTGTCGATCAATGTCTGAGTGAGGCTCAGGGCAAGCCCGCCGCCGCGCACGATATTGACTTCGTTAGCCGAACCGCCCGTAGTAACGATGGTTCCCGAAGAGGTCGTGCCGCCTGTTGTGCCGGTGGGGTTTGTGGGTGACGTGCCGGTCGTGCCCCCTCCGCCGCTGCCGGTTCCGCCGGGTGTGGGCGTGGGGCCTGGGGTCGGGCCAGGTGTCGTGCCGCCCCCGGTTGTTGTCGTGGTCGTGCCCGCCGCGGTGTTGATCCCGTACAAATTGCGCTGGTTGTTCTGGTACTGATAAGAGGGCGTAAAGACGGGAAAGTACTGGGCGCGCGCCTGCTGCCGCTGGCCCAATGCCTGGCTGGTCTGGGCGCGGGCGGAATATTGCTGCGGCTGATGCGCGAGGGCAATGGCGACCGCCTGCGCGAGCGACAGGGGCGTGGGCAGCGAAGTGGGCGCAGGCGGGGCGACCTGGGCACGGGCGGGCAATGTCAGTGCAAGGCCGAACAGGGTGAGTGTCGGCGCGAAGCAGAAAGGGCGTGTCATAGGCAGTCGATTATGTTGTTATTCGGTTATGCTGTTATTGGGTGGCGGCCGGGACAGAAAGGGACGGAAGGTCGTCATCTTCGTCCACGGCAGGCATCTGTGCCAGGACTTCGTCGGCTTGGAGAGGATGGACAACCCTTTCGTCGCTGACCATATGACCGTCCTTGAAACGGATGATGCGTCCGGCGTGCTGGGCAATATCAGGTTCATGGGTAACCACGACAACCGTTTTGCCCTGGCGGTTAAGAGATTGGAAGATCGCCATGATTTCTTCGCCCGTGCGGGTGTCCAGCGCGCCGGTCGGCTCATCGGCCATCATCACGGGCGGGTCGTTGACCAGGGCGCGGGCGATAGCGACCCGCTGCTGCTGGCCGCCGGACAATTGCGCGGGCGTGTGATCCATGCGTCCTTCCAAACCGACAGCGCGCAGAGCATTGCGGGCGATCTGTTCCCGGCCCCGCGTACGCGTGTAAAACAAGGGCAGTTCCACGTTCTGCAACGCGGATGTGCGGGTCAGTAAATTAAACATCTGAAACACAAAGCCTATCTTGCGGCTCCGTATGTCAGCCAATTGGTCATCGCTCAGGCCGCCGACATCCGTGCCGTCCAGGGCATACGTGCCCGAAGTCGGCTTGTCCAGGCAGCCGACCAGGTTCATAAACGTGGACTTGCCCGACCCCGACGGCCCCATCACGGCCACAAACTCCCCCTGCTCGATAGAAAGCGAAACGCGCCGCAGGGCATGCACTTCCTGGTTTTCCATCACATAAGTTTTGACAAGGTTGCTGACTTCTATCAGTGGCTTGGGCGGCATGAATAGTCCTTCTGACAAAGAGCTTTTGCCTAGCGCACGGCAGCGGACAGGGCCATGGTCAGTTCCTTGAGCTGCTCCTGAACACGAGGACGCGCGCGCGGAAAGGGAATCGTGCTTGGGTTGAGCGGGTTGTAGTCGTGGGGCGAGGGAAACGAGGCTGGGTCAAACCCGCCGCGACCGCCGCCGAAGCCGCGACCGCCTCCTCCTCCGCCGCCGGGACGCCCCCCCCCGCCGCCGAAGCCGCCCCCACCCCCGCGGCCGCCGCGCCGCGCAGTCGCGGCGGCATACTTCTGCAATTGCGGCAGGGTCAGGCTGTCGGTCAGCTTTTTGTTGATAGCCAGTGCCTGCGCATCGGTGATGCTGGGCTTGCCAGCCCACGCATGAAGCACAGCGAGGGCCGCGCGGGCCTGCGGCTTGGTCATCTGCGTTTTGGGGTCCTGCTCAATAGCAGTCAGGCCGCCGAGAGTTTGCTGCAGGGTTTGCACGTGCTTGTGCGTGCCGCGCCACTGCTGCCAGGCTTTAAGCTTCGCTACCAGTTCGGGCGGGGGCTGGAAGCCGCCAAAGCCGGGCCCCTGCGCGAAGGCTGGCGCGGCGGCGGCAAGCAAAACTGCGGTTGTGATCCAGAGAGAGTATTTCATCGTTGCTCCTTTGATTGATGTACCCTTGGGGTGTTACTCGTAACGCAGGGCTTCAATCGGGTTCAGGCGGGATGCTTTGAATGCGGGATAGAACCCGAAGAAGATGCCGACAAATGCACTGAAGCTGAAAGCGAGGATAATGGTCTGGGGGGCCAGCACGACTGTCCAGCCGTTTTGCGCCTGCACTAATTCTGCCCCGCCCACGCCGGTCGCGACGCCCAGCAGCCCCCCCGCCAGCGACAGCAACAATGCTTCCAGCAGAAACTGGGTCAGAATGTCCTTGCGCTTGGCTCCGATGGCTTTGCGGACGCCGATCTCGCGTGTGCGCTCGGTGACTGATACCAGCATGATGTTCATGATACCGATGCCGCCGACAATCAAGGATACCACGGCAAGGTAGGTGATCAGCGACGAAAACGTGTCTTGTTGTGCGTTCTGGGCTTCCATCAAATCGTTCTGGTTGAAGATGCGGTAGTCCGGGTCGCCGTCACTCGCAATCTTGTGCTGGCGGCGCATGACCGTGTCGATCTCGTCCTGCGCCCACGTCATCAAGCTTTGCGACCGCGCCTGACAGGTGATCGTTTGGATGTTTTGCAGGCCGAACAAGCGGCGCATAGCAGTCGTGACAGGCACATACACGCCGTCATCCGGGTTGCGGAACCCCTGCCCGCCCTTGGTGCGCAGCAGGCCCACCACTTTGAAGCTTTGCCCGGCGATGTGGATGGTCTTGCCGACCGGAGACTGAGAGCCAAATAAATCGGTGGCGGCGGTAGACCCCATCACCGCCACCCGACGCAGGGATTTGATGTCTTGAGGGCCGAAATAGTGCCCGCTTTGAATCGGGTGGTTGCTGATCAGCGGGTAAAACTCGCCCGTGCCCGTAACAGTCGTGTTGGTGTTCTTGTCGCTGTACTTTACCTGGGCATTTTTGTTGACCTGCGGCGAGACATGGACAATGTCCGGGCATCCTTTGAGCAGGGCATCGGCATCCGCGAGTTTCAAGCTGACAACCGATCCGCTGCCCTGCGAGATGCCGCCGCTGCGCTGCTGGCCGGCAAACACGGTCAGCACGTTGGTGCCGAGCTGCTGCAAGCTGGCGGCGACCGCGGCCCGCGAGCCTTGCCCGATAGCCACCGCGACAATGACCGCCCCGACCCCGATAATGACTCCGAGCATGGTGAGCAGGGCGCGCAGCTTGTTGGCGGTCAGGCCGCGCAGGGCCATGGTGAGGTTGACCAGGCCCATGTCGGTCCAGTCCAGCAGGGACTCGGATTTAGGGTCTGCGGGTGCGCTTGTTGTTTTTGTATCGGGCCGCGTGAGCGTCAGGTTGTCAGCCATCGTTTGTAAGTCTTTCCGATGAGTTCAGGAGGCCCCCCGCCCCAATCATGCACTGCACCGGCAGACCTGGAAGGCTGCACCGGCAGACCTGGAAGGCTGGCATGCCCGGAGGGCGGGGGGGCCATTTCCTACCGCCCACGTCCTCCGCCCCCGCCGGGACGATTATTGCCGCCGAACGGACTGCTGGCTCCTCCTGCGGGCGTGGGCGGGGCCGGCTCAATCGTTTGCGTGACTATCTTTTCGCCCGCCTTGAGGCCGTCGGTAATTTCCGTGGCGTCGTCGCCTTCCAGGCCTGCTTTGATAGGACGGCGGGTGAGATGGACATCGATCAATGCGCCTGCGGGGGCCGTGCTGGTCGGGTCGGGCGGCGGGGCATGGCCGCCGGTCGCCACCTGCACATACGAGCCGCCGCTGTCGTCGGTCTGGATAGCATCGCTGGGGACATTCAGGACGCTGTCTTTGCTGTCCACGATAAACTGGCATGTCGCGTTCATGCCCGGCTTGAGCAGGCGGAACGTGGGCGTGGAGTTATCAATTTCTACGCGGACATTATACTGCGTGACGTTTTGATTGATAACCGCCTGCGGCTCAATCAAGATCACTTTGCCGTCGAAGGGAATGCCGGGGTACGCTTCAAAGTCGGCTTCTACGGTCTGCCCCTGGCTGATGCTGGCAAGGTCGGTTTCATCCACAGTCGCCTGCACATACATGCGGCTGATGTCGCCGATAGTCACGATGGTCGTGCCCGCCGCGACGCTGGAAATCGCTGATGTAATAATGGTGCCCTGCGTCACCGAGCGCGTCAGGACAATGCCGTCACGCGGGGCGCGCACGACCGTCTGCGACAATGTCGTGGTGGCATTGGTCAGCGATGCCTGGTTGCTTTTGACCTGCGCCGCATTGTAAATGATGTTCTCGCTTTGGATGGCGTTGTTGGCGACATTGGCCCGCGCCTGATCCAAAGCGGCCTGCGCCTGCTGCACCTGCGCATTGGCCTGCGCCAAAGCCGCCAATGTCTGACGCTGCGCGGCCCGGCGTGTCCCGATGTCCACGCGTCCCGCCCGCGCGCTGGCGACAGCCGCACGGGCCTGCGCGACTTTGGCATCGGCAGACGACACACTCGCCTGCTGCTGGGCGCTCAAGGTGCGCAGCTTTTCCAAGGCCGACTGGGTTTGGGCGGCGTCCACGTCGTAGGTGGCCTGGGCCGTGTCCACGTCCTGCTGGGCGACATAGCCTTTTTGCACCAAAGCGGTCTGGCGGGTCAGGCCGATTTGGGCGTTCTTCTGGTTCGCGGCTGCCTGGTCGTAGGCGGCCTGGGCCGAAGCCTGCTCCTGCGGGTTGGTGGCATTGAGGCCCTGCCGATCCTGCACGGCGGCATTGAGGTTTGCGACGGCCTGCCCGATAGCCGACTGGGTTTGTGCGGGCTGCGCCTGCGCCTGCCCCAATGCCGAGCTTGCCTGCGCCGCTGCCGATGCCCGGCTGGCCTGCGCCGCCTGCAAAGCCGCCTGCGCGTTGGCAATCGCAATGCGGCTTTGGGCGACCTGTAACCCATACTGCGCCTGGCTTTGGCTGGTGTGCGCCCGCGCGCCGTCAATGCCCGCCTGGGCCGTGTTGACAGCCAGCAGCGTATCCGTGGGGTCGATGCGCGCCAGCACCTGGCCCTTCTTGACCACCGACCCGACATCCACGGCCAGCACATTGACCGTACCGCCCGCTTTGGACTTCACATCGACGGTTGACCACGGCTGCAATGTGCCTGTCGCGGAGACGGTCTTGCGCACCGGCCCTTCGCTGACAGTCGTGAGCACATACTGGGTCTGCTGCGCGGCACTAGCCGCGCGCAGGTGCGCCCCATATAAGACCGCGCCGATGACCGCGAGGGCGATGAGCATGCCGGCAAAGCCAAATCGTTTCACGAGACAAGTTCCTCTGCTGTTATGGTACGCCCCCAACGTGAAGAAAGTATGAAAGCGTCTGTTGGGTTTGTCCCTTGTCCCGGCAAAGCGTCTGCATGCCGACGCGCCTGCGGGGGTTACCCTGCGCTGATCTTTCTTGTTCCCCGCCCCCACCGACGACGGACGCTTTTGTTCCGTCGTCGCTCAGGGCTTGCAGCGTGCCGGCAACGCGTGCGCAAAGAGGCCCCTTCCCCGTGTTTTTGCGCCACGCACGGCAGAAGCAGCACTGAAGTTCACCACGATCAACCAACTGATACAAGCGCCCCGCCCCTAAAAAGCAAGGGAAAGGGGGCCATGCGATACGCAGCCATGCTTTAGCATGCCGGGGGACGGCCTCCTAAGACACAGGGGAGGGACTTGCTGCACAGGGCAAACAAACACGAACCGTCGTGCCTGCACCCTCGGCGCTGTGCAACGTCAATGTGCCCCCATGCGCGTGCGCGATACTCAAACAAATGGCAAGGCCAAGCCCCGTCCCGCCGTCCGCACGGGCACGGGCGGCATCCACGCGGTAGAAACGCTCGGTGACATGGGGCAGATGGGCAGGGGCAATGCCCTCGCCTGTGTCGGCAATAAACACAGTCACCGTGTGACCCTCGGCGTACGCGCTCACATCAATGCGGCCCGTCGGCGGCGTGTGGCGCACGGCATTCTCTAGTAAGTTGCCGAACAAGCGCGTCAGCGAATGGGCATCCCCCAGCACACACCAATCGGCCAGCGCGGGGTCAACGACAATGGGGGGAGCGTCATTCGTGCGCAGCGGCTCGGCAGCCTGCGTGAGAATGTCGCCCAGCGCGACGGCAGCCAGCGCGGGCTGCCATTGCCCGGCATCGGAGCGGGCCAGCAGCAGCAAGTCCTGCACGATGCGGGTCATCCGGTCTGCGGCTTTATCCGACGCGGCCAGGGCCTGACGATACTGGGCCGTGGTGCGCTCGCCGGACAGGGCCAGGCTGGTATTGGCCTTGATAATGGTCAGGGGCGTGCGCAGTTCGTGGGAAGCATCGGCGGCGAACCGCTTTTGCTGTTGCAGAGCATAGTCCAACTGCCCGAATGCCCCTTCCAGACGCTCCAGCATGGCATTAAACGTCGCCGCGAGGTGCGCAAACTCGTCCGTGCCCGATACAGGCAGTCGCCCTCCCAGGCTGGACGCTTCCATTTGCTCGGCGGCCTGCGTGATTTCACGGACAGGGCGCAGGGCGCGGCCTGTCAGAAACGCGCCCCCAAACGCAGCCGCCAGCAGGGCCAGCGGGATCAATGTCAGCCCGGTGCGCGTCAATTGGCCGACAGCCGTGCGCAGCGGGGCCAGCGAACCCGCCGTTTGCACCACCCCGTCAATGTGCGCTCCCCGGCGCAGCGGCAGGGAATACACGCGGATCGGCTCGCCCCTGTCCATTGTGGAAACTGCGCTTTCCTCGCCCCCCAGCGCCCGGTGGTACGCGGCCAGGCTCCACGGCGGGTTGTGGTCGCCGGGAAACAGCGAGTGGCCCTGCGTGTCCAGGAGGCGGGGACGAAAGCGTCGCAGCCCGCCCGGTGCATTATCCGGGGGCGGCACAAACGATGGCCCTTCGGGGCCACCCCGCGCTTCCTGCTCGCCCCTTCTCCGGCCAGAATTTGGAACCATCCTCTCTGGCTCCCCCTCGCCCGAGGGTGGGAGAAGGGGCCGGGCGGTGAAGGCCGTTCTTCCTTGCGGGGACAGAACGGGGAACCTCGCTTGTGACCACGGGGGCGGGGGCGGCCCAAACCTTTCGCCCGGCTCGGCCCCTCGGCGCGCTATGACGTGGGCCACCTGGGACAAGTGACGATCCATCGCGCTGATGCCGTCGGCCTGGAGACGTACCCGAAAGACAATGCCCAGCACCAGCAGGACACACGCCAGCACGCCCACGTTCCACACCAGCAGGCGTCGGCGGACAGAGCCGGGCGGCGGCAGCGTCAGCCGTGTCACAAGCTCCCTTTCTCTAACGTGGGCGCGCGCAGAACATAGCCGACCCCGTGCACGGTTTGGATCAGCTTCGCGGCGTGCCCGGCGTCGATCTTGCGGCGCAGCAGCCCCACATACACGTCTACCGTATTGGAGTAACTGTCTTCGTCGAGCCAGACACGCTCTTGGATGACCTCGCGGGTCAACACCTGCCCTTCATGGCCCGCCAGGGCTTCCAGCAGGGCAAACTCACGCGGTGTCAAGCTGATCTCGACACCCGCGCGCCGGGCTAAACGCTGCGCGGTGTCTATTTGAAGATCGGCCACCTCGATAACGGCGCTTTTATGCACCCGGTCGCGGCGCAGCAATGCGCGCACGCGGGCCAGCAGTTCCGCGAAGTCGAACGGCTTCGGGAGATAATCGTCCGCGCCCATTTCCAGGCCGCGCACCCGGTCGCCCACGCTGTCGCGCGCGGTCAGCATCAGGATCGGCACGGGGTTGCCGCTGCTGCGCAAAGCCTCGCACACGCCCCAGCCGTCCAGATGGGGCAGCATCACGTCCAGCACGAGCAGGGAATAGCGTTTTTCACTGACGCAAATGAGGGCGGCGCGGCCATCGGATGCGATGTCCACGGCGTACCCGGCCTGCTCCAATCCCTGCTTGACCACGTCGGCAATGGGAGCTTCATCTTCCACCAATAAAAGGCGCATAGGCGTATGATACCAGTCTTACCCCCCGGTTATGAAAAAGCCATGAAAGGGAAAGCCCCTCGCCCGTCTCGCAAAGCTCGTTTCCCCCGCGCGCCCATCCCCCGCCCCTTTACCATACAGCCCCCATCTCTCTGCAATACAGGGAAAACAAAGGGAGAACACAGGGGGAACATACGGCAAGCCCCCTGTGTTGGCCCCTGCCCTCCAAACCGCGCCCCCTTTTGCCGATACTCAAAACATTACTCCCGCACGCGAAAGGACACGGCGCGATGGCGATCGGCCACAACCATCTCCTGCAAGGTATAGGCGGCAAGATCGGCAGCATCGTTGTCGTTGCGCGCGGCACGCAGACTATTGTGCGGCCCCGCACGTATGTCAGCACATCGAATTCCTCTGCGCAGCAGACCATGCGGGGCCGGGTTTCCGACTTGTCCCATCTGTGGCGCACGCTGACAGCCGGTCAATGCGATGCGTGGCGGGCGTTGGGCGCGCGCATGGCGGGCACGAAAAGCGGACGCCCCCTGACCTGCTTTCAGGCATTCACGGCGATCAACGGCCTGCGCCTGTCGTGCGGCCTGCCCGGTATTGAAGATGCCCCCGACGCGCCGTCCGCGCCCCCGCCCCTGCCGCCGCTCGCCTTGGATGTGCGTACCGGGTCTGAGGGGCAGCCCCTTGCGCTTGCTCTTGTGTCGGCGGGGTATGCGAGGCTGGTGCAGGTTTACGCCACGCCGCCCTTGTCGGCGGGCCGTAATTCGTTTCGTAAGTTTGACTACAAGTTACTAGCAGTCCTGCCCGCGCTTATGGCGGGGGAAACGTTGTTGGGCGAGCTTTACGCGGCCCGCTTCGGTGTTCCCCCTGCGGGGCGTCGCATCGGGGTGCGGGTTGTGCCGGTCAGTGATGACGGCTTTCGGGGGCAAAGCATCAGCGTGCATGCCGAAGCGCACGCAGGCGTCCCCGCTTTGTCCACTTTCCAACGCTTGCCGGGGCACGGCAGGCGTTTGGGCACCGCATCCGGCCTTTCCAGCGGGTATCATAACAGGCAGAAGCACGGCCCTCGGAAAGCGCAATCCATGACACTTCAACTGTCTTCTCACGCCGAAGCCGCCCTGCACACTTTGGCCGCACGGCGCGCGCAGTCGCCCCAGGACATTGTCGAAGCTCTTGTGCGGCGCGCCGCCCAAGAGGACAAAGAGCTTCAGGACGCGGCGTCGGGTATCCAAACCGGCATGGCCGACTTTGCCGGGGGACGCTGGGTCGCTTTGGAGGACATGGAAGCGGAACGCGCCCGCGCGCCGACCGAGCAGGCCCCATGACACAGCCGCCCACCGACCAGGAGCCGCCGTTGTACGCGGTGCGTCTGGCGGGCACGGCCCGTGACACCCTGCTGCGCGAGCGTACCCGGCAGGCGGAAACGATCAGCCCCGCCCACGCCGACGCGTGGTACGCCGACATGCTGGCGGTTCTCCGCAGCCTTGCCACCTACCCGGAGCGTTGCCCAGTGGCTCCCGAAGATGCACTGGTAGCGGGTGTCACGGTGCGCCAAAGACTCCATGCCCAGCGACGCGGGCTGGCATGGCGTCTGCTGTTCACTGTCCATGATGCCGACGCCGACGACCCTCCTGCGGTACGCGTTCACCACATTCGGCACAGTGCCCAGTCGCCGCTCACCACATGGCCGGCCTCCGACCGGGACAGTTAAGGTTTCTCAATCCGCACGCTTTGGCAGGTATAATACGCCCAATGGACTACTCGCAGGCGCTGGCATACATGCACGGACGGCTCAGGCTGGGCATCAAACTGGGCAACGCGCGCATGGAAAGCCTGCTGCAACGGTTAGGCAGCCCCCACAAAACCCTGCGCATTGTGCATATCGCGGGCACCAAGGGCAAAGGGTCTACGGCAGCCATGGCTGCATCGATCTTGCAGGCGACGGGATACAAGACAGGCCAGTATCTGTCCCCTTATGTGTACGACGTGCGCGAGCGCATCCAGATCAACGCCGTCCCCATCCCCCCCCAAGACTTTGCGCGGTGGGTGACGCATATCAAGCCCCACATTGACGCCTTGGAAGAGACCGACTTTGGCCCCACGACCGAGTTTGAGCTCAAGACCGCCGTGGGCTTGTGCTGGTTTGCCGAGCAGCAGGTGGATTACGCAGTCTTGGAAGTCGGGCTAGGGGGGCGTCTGGATGCCACCAATGTCGTGCCCCGGCCCCTCGTCACGGCGATTACCAGTATCGGCTTCGACCATATGGAGCTTTTGGGTTACACCCTGCCCGAAATTGCGCGGGAAAAAGCAGGCATTATCAAGCCCTGCGTGCCGTGCGTCACGGGCGTCCCTTTGGGCACGGAAGCCCACGATGTTATCGCGCAGGTGTGCCGGGACAACCGTGTTTCCCTGCTGCCGCCCGCCCGCGTGCAAGCGCATGCCGACGGGACAGTTTCATTCACCACGCCGCGCCGCACGGTCAGCCACGCGCGCCTGCGGCTGCGGGGAGCCTTTCAGCAGGCCAACGCCGCTGTCGCCCTGGGCGCGTTGGATGCAATCGAGCAGGCCGAGGGCCTGCTCGTATCAGACGATGCCGTGCGCGTGGGCCTGTCTTGCGCTTATCTGCCAGGGCGTTTGGAAACCATCAGCGACCGCCCCGCCATTGTCGTGGACGGCGCGCACAACGAAATGGCCTCGGAAGCCCTCGCCGACGCCCTGCGCGCGGAGTTTGGCGCAGACAGCCGCCGCGTCATATTGGTCATAGGATTAAAGCGCAATCACGACCCGCGCTCGTTTCTCGCGTCTCTCGCCAGCCTGCGCCCTGCCCTGCTGCTCGCCACGGAGCCCAGCTTTCAGCCCCGTCCCGCCAGTGAAGTCGCCGAAGCCGCCCGCGCGTGCGGCATCGGCCCCGTGCGCATCGTCCCCACTGCTGCCGACGCCGCGCGCGCCGCCCTGGCGTTTGCGCAGCCCGATGACTTGATCTGCGTCACCGGGTCTTTCTACACCGTGGGGGACATTCCTCCGGCCCTTTGGGCCACGCTTCTCGCCGAAAGGGTTTCTTAACTATGGATCAGATACAGGGGCATGCCGCCCTGCTCGTTTCCGCCATTTCCCTTGTTGTTGTCTTGAGCCTGTTGTTTGTCGGCCTGCGGGCAGAGAAAAAGCGCCCGCAAGACCCGTCCGACGACCATTAAACGCCGCGCGCCTTCCCAAGGCGCTGCCGGGGGCTGCTTGCTCCCGGCAGGCAGCAGGGCATGCCCTTCCAGGCACAAGAGTGAGGCATGAGAGGCTTTCGCCCGCCTGTGCGGGCAGGGCTTTTCTGCTGCCCGCCGCTGTCTGCCCTTGTCGCCCCTTTTGCTTTCCTTTCAAGCAGGACTTCAACCCCCCTTTCGCGAACAGCACCCCCATGCACAGCATCAGCGCGCACGGCCTGACCAAGACCTACCAAGGCGGCAAAAAGACCGGGGACATTGTGGCCGTAGACCATATCGACCTGCATGTCGCGCCGGGTGAATTCTATGGCTTTTTAGGCCCGAATGGCGCAGGCAAGAGCACCACGATCAAGATGCTGACAGGGCTGCTGCGTCCCACGTCCGGGCAGGTGGTGATTGCCGGGCACGACCTGGCAGGCGACCCGCTCGCGGTCAAGCACGTGCTGGGTGTGCTGCCCGAAGACCTCAACCTTTACGAGCGTCTGACCGCGCCGGAGTTTCTGCTGTTCGCCGCGCAGATGTATGGCCTGGCTGGGGGCGACGCGCGCCGCCGGGTCACCTCTCTGCTGGATGTCATGGAGCTTGCCGATACGGGGGACAAGCTTATCGTGGATTTTAGCATGGGCATGAAAAAGAAGGTCGCGCTGGCGGGGGCGATGATCCACACCCCGCGCGTGCTGTTCCTGGATGAGCCGTTCAACGGCATCGATGCCCTGTCGTCCCGCAAGATCCGGGACGTGCTTCAAGGCATGACAGAGCAGGGCACGACTGTCTTTTTCTCGTCGCACGTTTTGGAAGTGGTCGAAAAGATATGCACGCGGGTAGCGATTATCGCCCGCGGACGCATTGTCGGCGAGGGCACCATGGACGACCTGCGGGCAGGCACCGAGGGTCAAAGCCTCGAAGACATCTTTGTGCATCTGGTGACCGGGCAGGGCGACGCCGACCCATTTCCCAATGCCCCTCTGGGCCAGGGCATGCCCGCGCCATCTGTTCCTTTCGTTTCCCCTTTGGATCGCCCATGACTGCCGTCAACCCTCTACGCCTGCTGCTTTGGCTGAAGTGGACTTTGACCTGGCGCGGGTATCGCCAGAACCGCATGAAAGTCCTGGGGACGATTGTCATGCTGGTGGTGTTTGTCCCCCTCAGCGGCGGCGCGGCGGCGGGCATCTGGTTTCTGGGCACGCGCTTTCCTGCCCTCGTCCCTGCCCTTGCGCGTGACGCGCTGACGCTTATCTACGCCCTTTGGGTCATCACGCCCCTTTTGGGCTTTCCGCTCAACGAGGCGTTTGACCTCACCCGCTTGTTTGTGTATCCCCTCACGTTCCGGCAGATATTCTTCGGCAGTGTTCTGGGCAGCGTGATTGACCTGCCTGTTCTGCTAGCCCTGCCCACGCTGATCGCCCTGCTTGTTTTGTTCTCCCATTCGCTGGGAGCATGGGTGATTAATATCGGTTTGCTGACGCTGTTCCTGGTGCACACGTTGGCGCTGGGGCAGGCGATTACCCTGGCCCTGATCGGGTTTCTGCGCTCGCGGCGGTTCCGCGACATCACCATTATGCTGTTTCCCCTGCTCGGCATGGCGTACTATGTCGGGCAGCGCGTGTTCTTTGCCCAGTTGCGCACGTTCAGCTTGACGCACTGGCTGGATGCTCCCCTGTGGCGGGCAGCAGGCCAAGTGCCGCCGGGGTGGACCGCAGGGGGTTTAACGGCGGCGGCGCGCGGCGACTGGGGGCATGCCCTGCTGCTTTTGGGCCTGCTGGGTTTGGCGACCCTGGCGACCTTGGCCCTGGCGGGTTATCTTCTGCAATCGCTGTACCTGGGGGATACAGGGCCGAGTGTTCCTCAGCGCGCGCCTCTTAGCTCTGCGTCCCTGCCCGCTGCCAGTCCCTCTCGTGACCGCGTGTTTCCCCTGGCGCGCTTGCTGCCACCCGCCGCCCTGGCTATGATGGGCAAAGAGTGGGTCTATTTGCAGCGTGAGCCGCAGTACAAGGCGATGGCGGTCAATGTTTTGTACACGCTGGCGGCTGTCGGCCTGCCGTTTCTGCTGCCGCTGAGCGGACGGGCCGACACGGGCGGGTGCTTGGGCTTTCTGGGCGACTGGCTCTTGTTTAGCGTGGCGGGGACACTCTTGCTGGCCCTTCTCCCCCTGCTGTTCAACATCTTCGGCGGGGAAGGGGCAGCGGTGACTGTGTTGTTTTCATTTCCCACGCGCCGCCGCGACCTCCTGCTTGGCAAGAACGGGGCGCATGGAGCAGTCCTGCTTCTTGTCTGCACGGCTGGGCTGCTGGCCGCCGCCACGCTGACCCACCAGTGGCGCGCGCTGCCTGCCGCATTTGCCCTGGTCGTCCTGGCAGCCCCGGTTTTGCTGGCGGTGGGGAACCTGGTGTCTATTCGCCTGCCGCACCGCATCCTGGTGCGCGGTCAGCGCTGGTCGCATGGCGGCCTGGCATCGGCGAGCGGCGGCGTGGGAGAAGGCTGCGGCTATGCCTTTCTTTATCTCGCGGCGTACCTGGGGGCGTTCGTGGCGATTCTGCCTGCGGCCCTAGCGGTGCTCCTGCCAGGACGGTTTGGCATCGCACCCATGTGGTACGCCCTGTCCCTGCCGCTGGCCCTGGGGTATGCGCTTGTGCTGTATGCCGTGCTGCTGGGGCAGGCGGAAACCTGGCTGCTGGCGCGTGAGCCGGAGATTGCCGGACGTATTGTGCCGGAGCTGTAAAAAGGCAAGCGGCCCTGTTTCTAAAGGCAAGCAGCCCTGTTTCTAAAGGCAAGCAGCCCTGTTTCTAGCGGGTTCCCACCGACTGCCAGGCGCGTACCGACGACGGACGAATTTGTTCCGTCGTCAGTACAGGCGCGCAGTGCGAGTGGTAGGCCGTGGCAAGCCCAAAGAAACGTCGGGGGAACGCACTGCCGAAGCCGTTTCAAAGATGCGAAAAACGGGTCACTGGCCCGAGGGGACTTTCTTGAAACCTGCCTGGGGCTTGTACGCAAACGTGGATGCGGGCAAAGACGGGTTCGCTTGAAGCGCGCTGACAGTCTCGGTATGGGTCAGGTCTTTGGCATGACCATGGGCGTCCGGTGGGGGCGTTTCCTGGACAATCACCTGACGCAGCAGGTGGTCACTTTGCCCGATCACAAACGTAAATGTGCCCTGGGCGGTGTCGCTGCCGATAATGCGCGCCACCACGCTGTCGATGGGCACGCCATCCACCGGCCCCGCGATTGCGCCGCGCGCGACCGCCACCAGGCCCGGCGCACTCAGCAGCCCGGCCAGGCCACTGGGGTCGATAAAGAAGCGCGGCAAAAGCCCCAGGTTCCCAATTTCCCCGGAAATGAGATGCGCCCCCGCGCCTGCGGGCAGGGCATCCTGGCGGTACGATTTGTGCGCGGTGTCGATACGGGTAAACGTCACGCCGTCGCTCAACAGTTGACCCAACGTCTTGTTCCCCTGGATCAGCGTGACACTGGCGCTGGCCGGCGCGGAAAAGGCGATATTGCTGCGTCCCCGTGAGCGCGGCAAGACGGACTTGCCGGATTGATCCTGCGCGTCAATGGTGACTGCAAACGAATGCAGACCCTTTTGCGCGGCGGCCATTTGCAGAAACAAGTGGCGGGCAACGGGGTCGATAATGGGCGGAACAGGCGCGGCAGAAGCCGACAAAGCGGCAGGCGATGGGGCGGCGGCCTGCGCCCATGCGTTCAGGGGCGTCCATGCCAGCAGCAGGCACAGGGGCGGCAAAGCAAAGCGAATAAGCATCAAAAGCTCCTTGACAGCAGCGGCAAACACACCACAACAGCCCGCCGCACACGTGCGGCGGGCTGCGCTGTTACTTGTGGCCTGTCCGGGGAAAGCGTACCTGCCCCACATGGCCGCCCGCGCGCCCGCCCTGCCCGCGCGGGGCCGAGCCGACACCGCCGCCTGGCCCGCCCGTGCCCGCCGGCCCGGTCTTGCCTTTGGCCTGCGCGCGACGCTCGGCGCGGTTAAGAAAGGGAGCCTCTGCGGGGGCATCGCTCGCAGGCGGTTGTTCGGCGGTGACAGGCTCGTCTTCGGGATCGGGCAGGGCGGCGCTGGGGCTGCCGGACAGAGGGGCTTCATGGGCCATGGGATGCGTCTCCTCGGTGAATAGGGGTTACAAGGTCAGTATACCCGCCCGCGCCGACATGAGGCAATCGCGCAAAGTGACCTAGGCGGGCACCAGCACGGCGGGGGCCTGCGCGCGGGCACGCAAGCGCGGCAGGACATACTCCAGCAGGGCCTTCATATTCACGACGTCTTCGCGGTTATACGCCAGCAACAGCCGCAAGGCATCCTCGGACTGGTCGCCCCCGCGCTCAAAGACGCGCCACAAACGCACCGCATCCCATCCCGACAGGCCCTCGGTTTCCGGCACGCGCACAATGCCCAGGCTGTGCTCGATCCGCTTCAAGCCGCCGGTATGCCCCAGGCGTTTCAGAAGGGGACACAGGTCGATATGCAGGCGGTCGGCAAAGACGTGTTCCATGACGGGAAACCGCCGTGTTAGAAACGGCACATCGAAGCCCGTGCCGAAGAACGTCACGAATCCGTCGAAGTCCTGGGCATCGTAGGCAAAGCGGGCGAGGTCGCGCCCTTTCACATATATCTGCGTGTCCAGCCCGTCCCCCAGACCGATCAAGGTGATACACTGCGGGCTTTTGCCGCCGTCCGTCTCGATGTCTAAAAAGCCCAGGCGCGGGAATGCCGATGCCGCCCGCCAGTGCTCGCGCCGGGGCAGGCGTCGTGCGAACCAGTCCACACGATGCTCCGCCAGGGCAGCGAGGCTTTGCTCCACGGTTTCCGGCACGACCGTGCGCAGGCGCGGGGGCAGCTTCCACGAGGCAGGCGCGGCGGCAAACACATCCCACGAAGTCGCGCCCTGCTGCCACAAGGACTGCTCCGTAGCGCTCCCCACCCCGTCGGCATGGATAAAAGTCGCGGTCAGCATAAGTCTTGAGTATGGCACTGCGCCCGCGCCTTGTCAAGTTTGGGGACAAGTCCCTTCTCCGCCCTCGCGCGGCTCGGCCTGCCCCTCGCTTGAAAGGGCGGGATTCCCATGTCCCCACCCCCCGTCCCCCTGCAATACACCCCCCGTCCCGCTCCAATACAGGGAGAACAAAGGGAGAACAAGGGGAGAAGTAGTCTGCTTTCCCCTGCGTTGGGACGGCCCCGCAATCGCCTTTTGCCCTGCCAGGAGTATTCAGGGCGCGGGCTGGGTAAAAGAAAGCAACGGCGCGCGGCCCTGATGCATGCGTCATGGGAACCCTCAGGCGGTCAAGGCGGACGCTGCGGGCAGGCTGACTTCTCACATGACACCTCCCCTTGCAATGCTCTTTTGGCGGGCGGCGGCCCACTTCGGCCCAGGGCTGTGGGCTGCCATACTTGCCCTTGTGCTGGTGCCCTGGGTGCGCCTGCGCCGCCGCGCTTCCCGTCGGGACACGGTGAAAATACTGCTTGCCCTTGCGACCGCCCTGGCCGCCCTCGACTATTTCGCCTGGCGTGTCGGGGTGACCAACTGGCGTTTTTGGGCCATCGGCGCGCCGTTGCTGCTGGCCGAAACCTTCCATATCATGCAGACACTGGGGTTTCACTACACAGTGTGGCCCCGCGTGCGCCCTGTTGCCCCTGTGGATGACGACCCCACGCTGCGCCCTATTTATATCCTGGTTCCCACCGTGGACGAAGGAGATGCCGTGCTTGCGCCCACGCTCCGGGGGGCTTTGGATGCCCGCGCGCAGTATCTGGCCGCCTTTCCGCACGGCGAAGTGACTGTTGTGGTCTGCAACGATGCCCGCGCGGCAGGCCGCCCGCACTGGCAGGACGCCGAAGTTTTAGCCGAAAGCCTGGGTGTCCGGTGTGTCACGCGGACAGTGCCGGGCGGGGCCAAGGCTGGCAATATCGAGCACGCGCGCCATGCAGTCCAAGCGCCCGCCCATTCTTTGCTGGTGATCTTTGATGCCGACATGGTGGCGCATCCCGACTTTCTCCTCCGCATGATCCCCCCGTTTGCCGACCGGCGGGTAGGCTGGGTGCAGACCGGGCAATACTATCACAACCTGGACAACCCGGTCGCGCGCTGGGCCAACGACCAGCAATCCCTCTTTTTTGACGTGCTTTCGTCCGGCAAGGCCGCCCAAAACGCCTTGTTTATCTGCGGCACCAATGTTGCTGTCCGCATGGACGCCCTGGACGAGATTGGCGGCCTGCCCCAGGACAGCGTCACCGAGGACTTCGCGGCGAGCATTCTTTTGCATCCGCGCTGGCGGTGCGTGTACGTGGAAGGGGTGCTCGCGACCGGCCTGGGCCCCCTAGACTTGCCCGGCTATTTCACCCAGCAGAACCGATGGGCGGTAGGGACGCTCGGGGTCTTGCGCCGTCGCTGGCGCATGCTGCTGCTGCCGACATCAGGGCAAGGCTTGACCGGGCCGCAGCGGGTGCAGTACGGCCTCTCGTGCACGCACTACCTGAGCGGACTATGCAGCCTTGTCTATCTGATTGCGCCGCTATTGTATGTGCTGGCCGGTGTGTCGGCCTTGCGCGCGATCAGCCTTGGCGCGTTGGCAGCCCATTTCCTGCCTTACTTTGCGCTGTCGCAGATGGCGTTCCGCCACGCCGCCGGGGGGCGGACACACTGGCGCGGCAGCGTGCTGGGCTTCGGCAGCGCGGCGACTTTGGTGGGCAGCCTGCTGTCCGTGGTTGTGGGCCGTCGCTTGGCCTTCGCCATTACGCCCAAGCGCCGCAAGTCGCCCCACACGGGCCGGGCGCTGCTGCCGCATGTTTGCGCCGTGGCGGCCTGCTTGGCGGGCCTTGCCGCCGCCTGGACAACGCATGGCTTCAGCCCCTTATCGCTTGTTTGCGATGCGTGGCTGTGCTGGACATTAGCGCTGCTCGGGGCGATGTTCTGGCTGGGCGCGCTGGACTGGCGGGCGGGGCGCAAGACAGCTTTCGTGCCTCAGCAGGATATTTGCCCCCGCTTGTCCAATACCCCCACCAACTCGGACACAAGGAGATATGCACACATGGGTCTGACTGACCAGTATTACGGGGCCTCAACAGCAGGCTTGGGCAAAGTCATCCAAGACTTCGGCTTGTGCAACCTGCAAGGCGAATATCTGTATTCCGCCAAAGCGCGCACCAAGGGCGCACTGGTCGTGACGTTTTTCGGCCTGAATTCGGGCCCATCTGCGCGCGCCCTGCAAACCGTGCAGCAATGGGTCGGCGCGCTGCCGACCGGCAAATGGACCGCCGTGGCCCTGGGCGAAGGCGGGCGCGATGAACTCACGGCCTTTCAGTCGAACAACAGTCTGGACGGCCTGACCTTTCTGATTGACCATGAGCTGTACCAGACACGACGCTGGGGGGTCTCCCATCTGCCCATGACCTATGTGATTGCGGGCAAGACAGGCCGCGTCCTTGCCAAAGTCATCGGCGATGACGTATCTGCTTTGGACGCCGCGAAAGCCGCCCTGAGCAAAGAGCTGGATGCCCTGATTGCCGCTGAAGCCGCCGCCAAACAAGCCGAGACGGACAAGAAGACCACCGAAGCCGCCGCGAAAGTGGAAGCGGATGCCAAAGCCGCCGAAGCCGCGAAATCCGCTGAAGCCGCCGGCGTGGACAAGACCAGTGAGCCGCGTCCCGCCGCCGCCGCCAAAGCGTAACAGGCGCATGGGCAGCCGTTCTGCCCTCATCACGCCCCGGCGCGCCAGCCTTTTCCCTCTGCCAGCGCAGCCTTTTCCCTCTGCCAGCGCAGCCTTTTCCCTCTGCCAGCGCAGCCTTTTCCCTCTGCCCGTGCGGGGCGCGATGGGGGCGAGGAGTCCTCTGAGGAACCTGTTATGTCCATCAGCAAACCATTTCATGCCGCCGCATTCGCTCTGCTCGCGCTTTCCTGGTGTCCGCTCGCGGCCAGGGCGCAAACAGCGCAAAGCCCGCCTGCCGCCGTCTGGAAAGCCGCGCCGCAGGCCATGGATCAGCTCGGCGGTACGGCTGCCGTGGGGGCATGGCGCGTACAAAAGCCCTCCTGGGCGCGCAGCATCTCTCAGCTTACCCAGCAGGGGCGCAGCTCCACGACTGTGGTGCAGACCTGGGGCAGCAAGCCGCGCGCCGACGGCACGTTTCCCATGCTGATGCTGTCCGTGACCGACATGACAGCCGAGCAAAGGGGGGCCGAGCCGGACGGCGTCCTGGATGCTTTGGAGTCCAGCACCCTGCGCGGCAAGACGGGCCTGGTGATCGCCAGCCGTGAGCATTCGCTGCTGCATGGCCTGCCCGCCGCGCGCGAATACTGGAAATATACGGTCAAAGGCAGCGGCGAGCTGCATGGCTTCTTTTATGTCGTGGTGCAAAGCCAGAGCTTTGTGGGCGTCACCGGTATGGATGCCGCGCCAAGCCATGTTCTCACCTTGCCTACCCTGGAAGCCGCCGCGCTGACAGTGCAGTCTGCAAGCCCTGTCGCGCAGGCGGCCCCCCTTGCCCCTGTCTTTGCGCCCCTGCCGCCGCCCGCCCATCCCGCCGAATTTCTGGGCGGTGAAACCAGCGTACTGGGCTACAAAATCAGGCCGCCCCAGGGTTACACGCCGGTTTTATTGTCCGCTCCCGGCATGCAGATGACGAAATGGGTCGGTGCACCCCACGCCGACGGCAAAGCGCCCACCCTGATGGTCGCCAGCACGCCCGCCCCCGCGCCCGGAGCGGCAGGCGGGAAGGCTCCGGCCCAGGCCGCTCTTTTGGGCCTGCTCGACGGTGTGCAGCAGCATTACCAGAACGTGCAAACCAGCCCCGCCCGCGCGGGTGCAATCAACGGCATCCCTGCTGTCTATATTTACTGGACGGGGGTTTCTTCGGGTACGGGCGCGCGGACGCATGGCTTTGGCTACGGGGCGCAGGACGGCGGTACGGTGCTCCTCTTTATCGCTCTGGATAGTGAACCCACCCAATCCGCCACTTTGCCCGTGCTGGATGCGTCTGTGATGACATTTCACCGCTAGATTTACGTCTAGACATAACGAAAGCGCCCAACCCTGAATTTCGGGGTTGGGCGCTTTTCGTTTGGACGCTGCGCAGATGCCGGGATGCTGCTTCCGTGCTACGCTTGGAGGCGCTTGCTCCGGGCGCGCAGGCCCAGTGCGCCAAGCCCAAGCAGACCAATGCTCAGTGCTGCCGCCTGCGAGGGTTCCGGCGCAGCGGCGGGAGTGTAAAGGAATTTTGCTACGAGGTTGCCGGGGTATCTGCCCACATCTTCATTCGGATCACTGTAAGAGTATGGAGTAACGGTCACTGTTCCTTTTGAGCCAAGGTTGAATATCGTCGGGCTACTGTTTGTGTAGAAGTAGAGCGTATCGTCAGCGAGCATTGAAGAGTCAGAAGGAATGTCGTCGTTGATGTAGAAACTGCGGGATATGTTCTCAGTCACGCCGCCGAGTGTCATTGTCTGAGTGTGCGTCTGATTGGGGGTTTGCCCAAAATTATCATCTTGCTTGGCATCGAATACGACACTTTGAAGCGTAAAAACCTTCGCACTATTGGGAGTCAGCGTGACAGTCGCGGTATTTGGGTCTACCGTGAAGTCGCTGCCACCTAGCTTTGTAAAAGAAAAACCGTTGATGCTGAACGAAAAACTCTGAGCCTGCGCATGGGCGGATTGGGCAGAAATGCAGGCAAGGCCAAGAAGCGCGAGGCTTGTTTTAGCCCCGAAAGACAATGTTCGGCGGGAAATGTTCATGTGCGTGTCCTTTGCAGTAGACAGTAACCGATGTTAGTCTGCTCCGGTTCCGAACAAGCAACCTAAGCAACCTAGCTGAAGTATACAGGCTTCTTTTAATTATGTCAAGCAATACAAACAGGATCAATAAAGCTTAACCGTAATTTAACAAAGTGCGTAACAGCGAAAGAGTTACCGACAGCAGACGGCCCGCACAACCCTCAAAAATGGAATGTCCCCCGCATGCCTGCCGCCCGATGCAAGAAATCTGCCGACACTTCGCGCTTTACGCTGCGCCCTTTCGGCAGCAAAAAAAGAGCCGCCCGCCGGAACCTGTCCGGCGGGCGGCTCCCTCATTTTGCAGAGGGATCAGCTAAGGAGATCACGTTTGGTACGACGGCATCCGGGGAACAATTGTTCCCGCCATGTGCGAAAAACGGCTCAGTGCAGGCGCTTCCCCCGCTGACCATCGGCGTTTCCCTGGCTTTTCCAGCGCGTTCCGACGACGGAAGAAATCGTTCCGTCGTCGGTACGCCGCCGGCACACGCTGGAAACACGGAAGCAAGTCCTTTGCAAGCCCACTAAATCAGGCCCCGCTCTTTGAGGCTGGCAAAGACGCCGTCGCCGATGACGATGTGGTCCAGAACATCGATGCCCAGTATCTCGCCCGCACTGATGAGACGCTTGGTGACGGCCACATCTTCCGCGCTCGGGGTCGGGTCGCCCGACGGGTGGTTGTGGGCGACGATCAGGGAGGCGGCGGAGGCGATGACGGCGTCTTGAAATACTTCGCGCGGGTGGACGATGCTGGACGACAGGTCGCCCACGCTGATGGTTTTGATGGCGAGGACGTGGTTTTTGGTGGAAAGCAGAATGGCTTTCAGCGTTTCTTTTTTGAGGTAGCGCAGGTCGGGCATCAGAAGGTTTGCGACGTCGCGCGGGCCGCCGATGGTGGGGCGGGCATCGTCGGAAAACAGGGCCAGGCGGCTGCCGAACTCGATGGCGGCCTTGATCTCGGCGGCTTTGGCGGGGCCGATCCCCTTGACCTTGGCGAGTTCTTCGGCAGTGGCGCAGGCGATGCCCTTGATGCTGCCGAAGTGGGCCAAGAGGTGTTCGCCGAGCGAGACGGCGCTGCGCTCGTGGTTGCCCACGCGGATTAAAAGGGCGATCAGCTCCGCCGTGCTCAGGGCCTGCACGCCGTAAGCCAGCAGGCGCTCACGGGGACGCTCGCCGCTGGGCAGGTCTTTAATGGTAGGGCTGTAGCGGGGGCGCGGGGGGAGTGCGGGCGCGTCGGGCGTGTCCGTGGAGTTTGCTTCGGCAGGAGCAGGCGGGGAAGCAGAACGGCGGCGGGCACGCGGGGGGCGTTGGGCAGGCGGGGTTTGGGTCGTGACCACCTGCAAAGTGAGTGGCGAGGCCGTGTCCGCGGCAGGCGCGGCATCGGGGTCAGGGTCGGGCGAGGGCAGCCACAGACGCGGAATGGCTTGACGCACCAGGGTGTCTTGCGGCGGCGGGGACGAATCAGCCATGCTTTATTTTCGCACAAAACACACCCGCAAAGCAAGCAAGGAGCAATAAAAAGCGGAAATTAATCAGAGGCTTGCTTTGCGGGCGCGTTTGGGTTCGGTATGGGATTGGCAGTCTCAGGGCGCAGTGCGCGGCGAGCGCTTAGGGGAGCGTTTCGCATCAAAGGTCATCTTCAAGGCGCAATCCCAGACGGTCGGGGGGACGGGCAGATCAAGTTTACCATTGCGAGCAGTGGCGCTGGTGCGCGAGGAAACCATGCCTGTTTGGGTGCTGCGCCATTCCACATTCCAAAGTCCATTATGGGTCAGGCCCTGAAAATGAATGGTGCCTTGGACGGCCTGGGGCGTGTTTCCCTCATGCAGCGCGGCGTAGTTGTAGTCCCGGTTCATCACCCAGGCGGCAATCGTGGTCGGGCCTTGCAGGGCGTAGACTTTCAGCGACGGCACCAGAGGCGAGAAAATGTAATTGGAGGCATCCACCCAGCCGCTTCCCAGGTTGTCCAGGGCAATGGAGTGCTGTCCCGCGTTGATGGGAACGGTGACTGTCGCTCCGGCAGCGGGGCTGCCGGAATACGCGCTTTGCCCGTCCACAGTGACAACGAGGCGCGGCTGACCATTCGGCGTGCCGGTCAGGAGAACAAAGTTCCCCGGCGCGGGATAATCCACCTGAAACGTCGGCGGGTTGTGCCGTGCGGCGTTGTCTTTGGTGTCGTACAAGTAAGCCGCCAGTTGGTCCTCACCCGGCGTGACTAGGCCATCGGCGCTGATCGTGAACAGATTGGCCTCGGCTGTAAACCCCCATTCGGGATAGCCGGTCAGGCGCAGGGCGGCGCGGCTGGGAGTCGTGACCGCAGGGCAGGCCGGGACAAACTGCGATGCAGGCACGTTCAGGGCCGCAAAGAACCTGGATAATCCCCGGTAGTGCGCATAAAGATTTTGCGGGTCAATGTAGTCAGCCCACCACCAGAGGGCCGAGCTGCCCGCCGCGCCGGAAAAGAAGGACGCCCACTGCGCATTATGCCATTGAATTCCCTGCGGGTCGTGGGCGATGGAATACTCGCCTCCCGCCGGGAACCCCATCTCGCCACCAAACACGGGTTTGCTGGGAAATTGTTTTTGATAACGCCGGATCACCGCCGCCTGGGCGTCCTCCATCGTCGGGGACGTTGTGTAGTAGTGGAACTGGGTCAGATCAATATCCGGCTGGTTCCAGATAGCGGGGTCATCCTGAAAGCGGCTAAAACTAGTGGTAATCAGATGGCGCGTGTCCTGCGACCGCAGATAGGCGGCCATTTCTCGGTGCCAGGCGGCCACGTCCGCCCGGACATGGGCGTCTTTGATGTAGTCGTCCGTGTTGTCAATCTCGTTGGCGAGTTCCCAAAGCAAGTTGGAAGCATAGCCCCAGCGGGCGACGATGTAGCGCAGGCGGCGCTTGAAGAAATCGCGCGCAGTGGGGTTGGTAAAAAAGTCGCGAGGCGTGGCGCAGGGACCGCCATTACCCGAAAAGTAGGGGCTATCTGCCCACTGCGGGTTGACCTGGGTGGACACAGCCCCGTGGTTCAGCAATGTCAGCATCACTTGGATGCTGC
>JAABUZ0100000282.1_pt1 | contig 130023 bp, 116 predicted proteins | sample 5562091 | NCBI WGS metagenome assembly JAABUZ01 (sample SAMN12813069, study PRJNA571459) | rock metagenome | isolation source: Antarctica rocks | place: Antarctica: Victoria Land, Linnaeus Terrace sud | collected 2015-12-21 | reverse complement strand
GCACCTCGGCCTACGATGTGGCCATGAGCCCGCGGCGACCGCTACCGGCGCCCAGCCATTATCTCGTGCGCCTGGGTGAGGACGCCGGGCGCCAGGTCCTGCTGGTCGACGGCGTCGTTCAGTCGATTTCCCCGCACGACGGCGAGGCGGACGGCGGCTACTGGGCGGCGATGGTGCCGCCTGCCCGGCCGCGGCGAGCGCTGATCCTCGGCTTGGGCGGCGGGACGCTGGCCCGGCTGCTCCTGGACCGCTGGGGTAGCGACGTCCGCATCCTGGGCATCGACGACGACGTCGCGGTGCTCGAGACGGCGCGGGCGGCCGGCTGGCTCGACATCCCCGAGACGACCGTCGAGATCGCTGACGCCTTCGCGTTCGTTCGCCAGTGCCGGCAGCGCTTCGACTACATAGCCGTGGACCTCTACCGCGCCGATACGTTCGTCGGCCGTAGCCTTACCAAGCCGGTCCTGCAGCGCCTGCGGCAGCTCCTGGAGCCCGGCGGTTGGCTGGCGGTCAACCTGTTCGTCGACGCCTACCTGCCACGCCGCATCGCCCGCATAGCCGCCGTCTTCGACGTCGATAGTCGCATCCCGGTCGGCGGCAACCTGGTCGTTCGCGCCCGCCGTTGAGGGCCCGCCGTTGAGACGGCGCAACCGTGGCCCGCGTGCGCACGTCGAATCGCCATGGGTTGTTTAGTCGTTCTCGCAGTGGTCGTCCTCGTTCTCGGCGCCGGGCTGTGGATCACAGCCGGTCTGGTGGGCCTGGCGCTCACCCTCCTGGTGGCGGGTGTCATCGGCTACGCCGCCGACCTCGTCATGCCCGGCCGTCTACCCGGTGGCTGGCTGGGAGCCATCCTCACCGGCATCATTGGCGGGTTCGTGGGGAGCCTGCTCTTCGGTCTCCTCCACCTCGGGATGGGTCCCCGGATCTTCGGCATCGAGGTTGTGCCCGCGTTCGTCGGCGCTCTGCTCGTGGCGTTCGTGGCGCAGATGGCGACCAGGAACGGGGCATCGCGCTTCGCGTGAGACCTCAGCGGTCGCCGGCCCTGGTCACCCGTCACCCCGGCCGCATCGCCTTCGCGCGCACGCGGTTGTAGATCTCCTCCATGGTGCCGATGAAGGAGAGGCTCTTGTGCCAGAAGGGCGGGTAGTCGCCGCCCTTCTTCACCAGGAGCGCCGGAACTGTGGCCCGAGGCGCCGCCTCCTGGGCCTCCGGCAGCCGTCTGGGCCCTGTCCAGAACTGCCTGTGGGTCAGCGCCCCGTCGGCGGCCTCGCGGTCCGGCGTGGTGTAGTACGACGGGTCCGGCGCCACATCCGCCGCGTGCGGCTCCAGCCCAGACGCGAGGATCCGGCCCAGCGGCGAGGCCGCGAGCTCCGCGCGTAACTGCTGTCGCGACAGCCCGCGGAGCTCGAACAGCAGCAAAGGGTCGTTGTCCAGGGCGGCGGCCAGGGTGTAGGTCACCCCGGCAACGTGCTTGCACGGGTTGGCGTAGTCCGGGCAGGAGCAGCTGGTGATGAAGTCGCGCGGGGTGTGCGGGAGCAGATGAACTCCTCTCCGGCCGAGCGTCTCCTCGATGTCGTCTGGCATCTCGTTCATCAGCAGCCGCGTGACGGAGCCGGCCTCGGACGTCAGGCCGGCGAGAATGGTCGTCCACTGGTGGCGGGCGATCGGCGCGAGAGCGACGGTGGTCTTGTACAGCGGCTCCTTGTAGATGCCGAAGTACGGGTTGATCGAGCCGCGGACCCTGGCCGTCACGCCGCTGTGGCCAATCGCGTAGTCCAGAATCCGGCCGGAGCTGGCGTACGAGCGGCCGCGGCTGAGGCGAGACGGGTCGGTGAACTCCTCCAGCGCCGCGAGGAAGCGCTGACCCCACCAGGTGCGACCGAATTGCGCCACCGCCGTCTCCTCCTTTCCGCCGCTACTCCAGGACCGCGCTGCGCTGCAGCGCGATCAAGCTCTTGAACGTCTCATTGTCGAGCTCGGTCAGCCAGGACTCGTCGCTGCCGACGATGGTCGAGGACAGGCGCTTCTTGTCCTCGATCATCGTGTCCAGTCGCTCCTCGAGCGTGCCAATGGCCACGAACTTGTGGACGAACACGTTCTTGCGCTGGCCGATGCGGAAAGCGCGATCCGTGGCCTGGTCTTCGACGGCCGGGTTCCACCACCGGTCGAAGTGGAACACCTGGTTCGCGGCCGTCAGATTCAGGCCGACGCCGCCGGCCCGCAGCGACAGGATGAACACTGACGGCACGCCATCGGGATCCTGGAAGGCGGCAACCATCTCCTCGCGCCTGGCCAGGCTCGTTCCGCCGTGCAAGTAGTAGGTGGGGTAGTGGAGCGTGCGCGACACGAACCGCTCGAGCGCGGCCCCGATCTCGGTGAACTGGGTGAACACGAGAACGCTGTCGCCGTTGTCCACGGCTTCGGCGAGCATCTCGGCCAGCCGTTGGAGCTTGTGGGACCGCTCGGCGGAGAACTCGCTGCCATCCTGAAGGAACTGGGCTGGGTGGTTGCAGATCTGCTTCAGCTTCAGGAGGGTGGCCAGGATCATGCCCCGGCGCTGTATGCCCTCGGCGTCCTCCAGGCCGGCAGTGACGTCTTTGACGACCGCTTCGTACAGGGAGGCTTGCTCCGGCGTGAGGTTGCAGTAGAGCTTCTGCTCCACCTTGTCTGGCAGGTCGTCGATGATCTGCTTGTCAGTCTTGACACGGCGGAGGATGAACGGCTCGACGAGCTTCTTCAGCGCTGCTGATCGGGCCACGTCGTGGTCCTTCTGGATGGGGGTCTCGAAGGTCCGCAGGAACTGGGCCTGCTTACCCAGGTAGCCCGGGTGGAGGAAGTTGAAGATGGACCACAGGTCGAGCAGGCGATTCTCGACAGGGGTGCCGGTGAGGGCCAGGCGGTGGCGCGCCGGCAGCTTCGCGATGGCGCGGGTCTGAGCCGACAGTGGGTTCTTGATGTTCTGCGCCTCGTCCACCACGACCCGGTGCCACTGGACCGCACGCAGGGTCTCCTCGTCGAGCCGCGCCAGGGCGAAGGAGGTGATCACGACGTCGTGCTCCCGGCACGCCGCCCGAAAGGCCGCCTTGTCGCGGGACCGCGCGCTCCCCTGGTGTACGAGGGTCCGCAGCCCGGGCGCGAAGCGCTCGATCTCCTTGCGCCAGTTGCCGAGCACCGATGTTGGCGCGATGAGCAGGCTGGGCAGCGGCTCGCCGTCGCCCCGTTCGGCCCGCTCGACGAGCAGCCGGGCGATCACCTGGACCGTCTTACCCAGCCCCATGTCGTCGGCCAGGCACGGATTCAGGCCCAGGCTCTCGAGGTAGCTGAGCCAGGCGACCCCGCGTCGCTGGTACTCGCGCAAGCTGCCGCGCAGAGCAGGCGGATCGGCCACGGGAGCGAAGGCGCTCTTGTCGTGCAGCCGCGAGAGCATGTCGCGGAGCGCCGCGTCGTAGTCCCACTCGATGTCGTCGTCGCCGTCGCCGGTGGCCTTCATCAGGTCCAGGACGGTGAGCTCGGCCTCGCCCTGCTGGCGACTCTGCCAGAACTCGAGCATCTGCTGCATACGGTCGCGGTCGAGCTGCATCCAGGCGCCACGGAACTGGACCAATGGCGTCTTGGCAGCTATCAGCTGCCGCCACTCCGCGGCGCTCACCTCCTGGCCGCCGATGGCGAGCTGGTACTGGTAGTCGACCACGGTGTCCAGGCTGAAGTAGCCCGCCGCGCGCGCGGCCGTCGCGCCGCTCCGCCGGGTGGACGTCTTGAGGCGGATCCTGGCCCGCCGACGGCCGTCGGGGGTCCACCAGGCGGGAACGATGACTGTGTAGCCGGCATCCTCGAGGACCCAGGCGCTCTCCTGGAGGAAAGCGAACGCCTCGTCCAGGCTGAGGCGAAAGCCCACGGGGTGGGACGTCCGCAGCCCCTCCCAGACCCGGGGGTAGATGCGCGCCGCGTGGCCCAGGGCCAGCAGCACCGTCTTCTCGAACTCCGGGCCGAAGCGACGCAGGACGTCCGACCTGGCGGCCTTGCCGAGCGCCCAGTAGTCGGCCAGACTCAGCCTGAACGACGGGTCGTCCTTCGCGGCCACCAGGAAGTGCACCTGCCAGTCGTCGACAGCGGTGGGCGGGGCCTCTTGCACCTGGAAGCAGAGGGTGAAGCGGGCCCCGGTCGGCGTAGCGCTCAGCGTGTCGCGCCAGGCCGCCCACTGCTTGTAGAGCGCCAGACCATCGGGCGTCCCGGCGGCGGGCGTCGCTCGGGCCGGGTACATGCACTCGTACAGGAGAGAGTCGCTGATCTGCTGGTCGAGCTTGAGGGGCAGCGGTGTCCCCGTCACGACGTCGTGCACGAGACACTCGGAGAAGTGGCGCAGCAGCGCCGCGCGGTTGAAGAGCGTCGGCCCAGCCGGCACGTCCGAGCCGGCGGCGCACGCCGCTGGCATGGACTCGGCATAGCGCTGGATAGCCGACTCGTAGACGTCTGACAGGATGTCCCAGGCCGGGTACAGCTCGAAACGGCTGCCGCCCTGGCGAGCCTTGCCACGCGTCGGCGCCAGCGCGCGGTACTTCAACGCCGGGATGTATCCGTCCCGGGCGAGGACTGTCCCTTTGAGCGTCTGCGTGTACTGGCACCAGAACAGGAGGTCGGCGCCCAGCTGCAGCTCCTGCGCGGCATGGAGCGCCAGGAAGTGCATGGTGTTGAGCGTTGTGATGAGCCCGGCTGAGGCGATCTCGTAGCAGCACACCCGCCACCACGCCAGCTCGAACCGTTCGGGCGTCCGCGCGGCCCGCTCGCTCGCCACGTAGGGCAGCAGCTCGAAGGACGGCAGCGGCGCACCAGCCGCGCTCGGCAGGAGGAAGAAGCGGGCGCTGAAGCTGTCGGCAAGGGCGCCGCGCGGCGGGGGTCGCTGACCGAGACGATCGGTCAGAAATGTCTCGAGGGCGTCGCCGGCGAGCTGCCCGGGGTGGTCGGGAGGGGTGCTCGGCCCGCGCATCGGGCCCGTTGGCGTATCCGTCTCCACCCAGAGGCAGAACGTACCTGACCGAACGAAGGCGTCCGAACTCTCCGGGATCCAGGTGCCGTGGACGACGTGCATCACCGCTCCTCAGCGAGTATGCCCATCGCGGTAGTGCGCATGTGTCTGCCAGCAACGACCCCGGGTCCCGGACCCGTCAGGAGACGGCTTTGATGATCAACTTTCGCACGCGTAGACGGTAGCATGCGAGCCAACATTCGAGAGACGACGAGACGAGGAGTCACACGGCGATGACGGATACCAAGACGGACTCGCTTAAGGTCAAGGTCTACCGCACCGAGCTCACGCCCGTGAGCTTCCTGTACCGAACGGCTTACGTCCTTCCGGACAAGGTGGCGGTCGTCCATGGCGACCGGCGCTACACCTACCGCGACCTGGAGCAGCGCGTCAACCGACTCGCCTCGTGGCTGCGCGCCAACGGCCTCGGCAAGCACGACCGTGTTGCGTTCCTCTGTCCCAACATCCCCGCCCTGCTCGAAGCACACTTCGCGGTCCCCGCGGCTGGCGGCGTCCTGGTCGCTATCAACACACGGCTGAGCAGCGGCGAGATCCAGTACATCCTCGAGCACTCGGGGTCGCGGTACCTGTTCGTCGACGCCGAGCTCGTGGGTCTCGTCGACAGCCTGACCCTCGACGGCATCCAAGTGGTGCGGGTCGACGACTCGGGAACGCCCGACGACCCCTACGAGCGGGTGCTGGCGGCGGGCACGCCCGAGCCGGTGGAGAGCTGGCTCGAAGACGAGGAGGAGACCATCTCGATCAACTACACCTCGGGCACGACGGGCCGCCCAAAGGGTGTGATGTTCACGCACCGGGGCAGCTACCTCAACGCCATCGGCGAGGTCCTGGAAACGCGGATGAGCTTCGACAGCGTCTACCTGTGGACGCTGCCGATGTTCCACTGCAACGGCTGGTGCTTCCCGTGGGCGGTGACGGCGGTGGCTGGCACGCACGTGTGCTTGCGGCGGGTCGATCCGGAGCGCATCTGGCAGCTGTTCGAGTCGGAGCGGGTGACCCACTACAACGGGTCGCCCACGGTGCAGGTGGGTGTGGTGAACTACCCGGGCGCGCGCCGCCTGGAGCAGGGTGTGACCGCGACGATCGCCGCCGCGCCTCCATCGCCCACCGTCATCGGCCAGCTGCGGCGGCTCAACTTCCGGCCGATCCACGTCTACGGGCTCACCGAGACGTACGGCCCCATCACCGTGTGCGAGCCGCATGCCGAATGGGACGCGCTGTCTATTGAGGACCAGTCCAGCTTACTGGCGCGCCAGGGCCAGGCTTACCTGGTGGCGGACCTGGTGCGGGTCGTCGATGAGGCGATGCACGACGTGCCGCGCGACGGCGCCACTCTCGGCGAGGTGGTGATGCGCGGCAACAACGTGATGAAGGGCTACTTCGACGATCCCGACGCGACGGAGCGGTCCTTTGCTGGCGGCTGGTTCCACTCGGGCGACATCGCCGTCTGGCATCCCGACGGGTACATCGAGCTGCGCGACCGGAAGAAGGACGTGATCATCTCGGGTGGGGAGAACATCTCCAGCATCGAGGTCGAGCAGACGATCGTGCGCCACCCGGCTGTGCTGGAGTGCGCCGTGGTCGCCATCCCGGACGACAGGTGGGGCGAGCGGCCCAAGGCGTTCGTGACCCTGAAGCCTGGCCAGACGGCCACGGAGCAAGAGATCGTCGACTTCTGCCGCGAGCACCTGGCGCACTTCAAATGCCCGTCAGCCGTCCAGTTCGGCGAGCTGCCGAAGACGTCGACGGGCAAGGTCCAGAAGGTCGTGCTCAGGGAGAAGGAGTGGGCGAACCAGGCCAAGCGGATCCACTGACGAGCCGGGGCAGCAGCAATGAACAGCATCAGTCGAGCGACCGACCAGTACGAGGCGTGGCTGGCGAAGCACACCAACCTGGTCGAGGCCGACCTCGCGCGCAAGCACGAGCAGATGACGAGTGGGCTTTTCCCGTTCTTCCGCGCCACCTACTACCGCTGGGCTCAGCACTGGCCCGAGGTGTGCGCCGAGCTGGCGACGGCGCGGGAGGTGCTCGCGGTTGGCGACCTGCACGTGGAGAACTTTGGCACCTGGCGCGATGATGAGGGGCGGCTCGTCTGGGGCGTCAACGACTTCGACGAAGCGTACCCTCTGGCCTACACGAACGATCTCGTGCGACTCGCGGCCAGCGCGCTGGTGGCCATCGACGAGAGCCATCTGAAGCTCCGGGCGGCGCGCGCCTGCGACGCCATCGTCGCCGGGTACACCGAGGGCGTGAAAGCGGGCGGGGCGCCGTTCGTGCTGGCGGAGCAGCACGGGTGGCTTCGACGACTGGGGTCAGGCAGCGTCCGCGACCCCGCCGTCTTCTGGCGGAACTTCGACGAGCTGGTACCGGTGCACGCGCCCAAGAACGTCCGGGAGCTGCTGGAGACGGTCCTCCCGGAGCCTGGCCTCGAGTACCGCGTGGTCCCGCGCGTCGCCGGCGAGGGCAGCCTCGGGCACCAGCGGTTCGTCGCGGTCGCCGCGTGGCAGGGCGCAAGCATCGCTCGGGAAGCGAAGGCGCGCGCGCCTTCGGCGTCCGAGTGGGCCAACCACGACGCCGAGACGGGCGACTACTACCGGGCGATCATGCGCCGGGCCGTCCGTACCCCGGACCCCCTGCTTGTGGTGCGCAAGCGCTGGGTGCTGCGTCGCCTGGCGCCGGACTGCTCGCGCGTCGAGCTCGCCGCGCTGCCGAAGCAGCGAGACGAGGGGCGGCTGCTGCACGCGATGGGGTGGGAGACTGCCAACGTCCACCTCGGCTCGGCGAAGGCGGCCAAGGGCGTGCTGCGCGACGTCAGGCGGCGCCCACAGGGCTGGCTCCTGGCGGCGGCCCTCTCCATGGTCGAAGCCATGGCCAGTGATTGGGAGGAGTGGAAGCTGGCCCAGCCACCGAGCCCGGGCCAGCGCTCGTAGCTCGCAGCAGGAGCGCGTGAAGCGTTAAGCGTGAAGCGTTAACGCGACGGCCCTGTTCTTGCATCGGTGATGGTGCTATGTCGGACGCACCATCAAGCGTCGACATCTTGCTCGTAGACGACGACCCGCACAACCTCAGCGCGCTGGACGCGGTCCTGGAGGCGGAGGACTGCAACCTGGTCCACGCGGCATCGGGTGACGAGGCCTTGCGCTACCTGCGCACGCGGGACGTCGCCGTCATCCTCATGGACGTCCACATGCCCCTGCTGGACGGCTTCGAGACCGCGGCGCTGATTCGTGGCCAGGCGCGGTCCGCGGATACGCCGATCATCTTCCTGACGGCCGCGGTCACCGGCCACCTGGCGCGCTCGCGTGGCTACTCGCTGGGCGCGGTGGACTACATCACCAAGCCGTTCGACCCGGACGTGCTGCGTTCGAAGATCGCCGTGTTTGTCGAGCTCTTCAAGAAGACGGCCCAGGTGGAGCAGCAGGCGCGGCAGCTCGGCGAGACGACAGTCTTTCTCAACAGCATCCTGGAGAGCTCCACCGGGTACGCCATCATGGCCCTCGATCTCCAGGGTCGGTTCCTGGCATGGAACGCGGGCGCTCGGCGCATGTACGGCTACAGCGCCGACGAGATGGTCGGCAAGCATTCCGTGAAGCTGCTGCACACGCCGGAGGACGTGGGCTCGGGCAGGGTTGCCGATGTTCTCCAGCTCGCACTGCGGTCGGGCAAAGTGGCAGGAACGTTCCAGCAGGTGCGCCGCAACGGCGAGCGCTTCAGCGCGTCGGTCGTGCTGGACCACCGGATGGATGCGGAAGGGACGACGATCGGCTTCGTCGCCATCGCCCAGGACATCACCGAGCGGCTGCGGGCTGAAGAGGAGCGGGCGCGGCTCATCGAGGAGCAGGCGGCACGCGCCGAAGCCGAGGCGAGCTGGCATCGCATCCAGGAGATCAACGCCGTCTTGTGCGAGACGATCGTGTCGCGCGATCTGGCGCTGAAGCAGGCGCAGGAGGCGATGCAGACGCGCGACGAATTCCTCGCCGCCGCGTCGCACGATTTGCGGACCCCGCTCACTGTCATCCGCGCGCAGGCCCAGCTGTTGGCGCGCCGAGCGTCGCGCTCCGGCAGGGGCGACGAAGACGGGATGGTCAGCGCCTTGAACCGGATTACCGTGTCGACGCGCAAGATCAGCCGTCTGATTGACCAGATGCTCGACGTCGCCCAGCTCCAGGTCGGCCGCCCGCTGCAGCTGGACCGCGGGCCAACGGACATCGTGGCGCTGGCGGGCGAGGTCGTGGCAGAGCTGGCGGAGACGGAGCGGGGCCCCCGTATCCGTCTGGAGACGACCGAGCCTTCCCTGGTGGGATTGTGGGACGCCGCCCGCGTCGAGCGGGTGATCGGCAACCTCGTGCACAACGCGCTCAAGTACAGCCCCGACGGCGGCGAGATCCTCGTTCACCTCGCGCGGAGCGACGGGACGCATGAGCTACCCGCCGTTGTGCTGCGGGTGCAGGACGCGGGCGTAGGCATCCCGGCGGACGAGCTGCCGCGGGTGTTCGATCGCTTCTTCCGCGGCCGTAACGTGATCGGCAAGATCTACGGCACAGGTATTGGCCTGGCCGGCGTGCGCCAGATCGTGGAGCAGCATGGCGGCTCCATCGCCGTGGTAAGCACGGAAGGCCAGGGGACGGTGGTGACCGTGCGGCTGCCCCTCGAGCCCCCGCCGACGACAGCGCCGGACAGGGGAGAGACCGCTGGTGGCGCGGCTGACGCGCTTCCGCTGCGCGCCACCAGCCGCTGACTACTGACCCCTCCGCGTTACGCTTCGGCCTGTATCGCGCCGATCAGCTCCAGGATGCGTGACGGCGGCAGGTGCTGCTCCAGGACCCGCACTCCCAGCGGGCTCAGGGCGTCCTCGATGGCGTTGTTGACGGCCGGCGGCGCGGCGATCGCGCCGCCCTCTCCGACACCCCGGGAGGCCACCTCGTCGCCGGTGGGGATCTCGAGGTGCTCGATCTCGATCGTGGGGATCTCAGACGCCGTCGGCACCAGGTAGTCCATGAACGTGCCGGCCAGAAACTGGCCGTCGTCCCCGTACGCCGAGCGCTCCAGCAGAACCGCGCCGATCCCCTGCGCGACGCCGCCGCGGATCTGGCCATCCACGATCGCCGGATTGATGATCTCGCCGCAGTCCTCCACGACGACGTACCGCTTGATGGCGACCTGGCCAGTGTCGCGATCGACCTCCACCACGCAGCAGTGGGTGGCGAAGGTGTAGCCGCTGAGGTTGCCACCGTCGTACGCCGCCGTCTCCTCGAAGCCCATCTCCTCGCCCTGGGGCAGGATGTGCGGGGCCATGTACGCCGTCATCGCGACGTTGGCCAGGGGCATCGTCTTTTCCGGCACGCCCTTCACGCTGATGACGCTGTCGGCGATCTCCAGGTCGTCTGCGGCGACTTCGAGCAGGGCCGCGGCGATGCGCAGCACCTTGTTCTTGATGCGGCGGGTGGCGAAGCGGGTGGCGCCGACGCTGATGGTGGCCGAACGGCTGCCGCCCGTGCCGATCAGGCTGAAGGGGGAGCTGGCGGTGTCGCCGTAGACGACGCGCACGGAGTCGAACGCCACCCCCAGCTCATCCGCCACAACCTGGGCCAGGGTGGTCTCGTGGCTCTGCCCGTGCGGCGCCTGAGCTGACGAGACAGTGACGTGCCCGTCCGCTTCGAGGCGCACCCGCGCCTGTTCGGGGATGGCCGCCGGGAAGCCGACCGAGGTCCAGAAGTTCGCCGGGCCGGGCGCGAACTCCATGCAGTTGGCAATGCCGACGCCGAGCAGGCGGCCGCCATCGTTGCCGCGCTCCCGCTGCTGCTCGCGGATGCCGTCGTAGTCGACGATGGCGAGGGCTCGCTCCATCGCCTGCCGCTGCGTGACCCAGGTGACGTCGGGTCCGGTGAGGAGGGTCGTCGGGAGGTCGGCGTCGTCCAGGAGATTCTTGCGGCGGATGTCGGCGGGGTCGAGATTCAGCTCGCGGGCGACGACGTCGAGGAGGCGCTCGCGGACCCACGTCTCCACGGCCCACGGGCCGCGGTACGGCACGTAGCTCGCCTTGTTGCTGAAGACCACGCGCAGCCGGAACGACATGTTGCGCAGGCGGTACGGGCCGGGCAGCATCGTCCGCGCGATCAGCCCCAGAAAATTAGCCGAGTTGGGCGGGGTAGGGTACGCGCCCTGGTCCATGACCATGTCCACCTTGAGGGCGAGCAGCGTCCCGTCGTTCTTGACGGCGGCCTCGACGGTGACGTCCTCTTCGCGGGCCTGGCCAGAGGCCGTCAGGTTCTCCTGGCGATCCTCGATCCATTTGACGGGTCGGCCGAGCAGCTTGCTGGCGGCCAGGATGGCGAGGTCCTCGCGGTACACCTGGGCCTTGCTGCCAAAGGCGCCGCCGATGTCCGCCGCGTTGACGACGCGGAGCTGATGGACCGGCTGGCGGAGCGCGGCCGAGAGCAGCACCCGGAACACCTGGGGGGCCTGGTTCGCGGTGTGGTAGGTGAGGAAGCCGGTGCTCGCGTCGTAGTCGGCCACTCCGCCACGGCCCTCCATCGGCACGTTGGCGTAGCGGTGCTGGCGGAAGGTCTCCTTGACGACGCGGTCCGCCTGGGCGAACGCGCCGTCGACGTCGCCCCAGGTTTGCGGCAGGTCGAAAGCGAGGTTGTCGCCGAGCTCCTCGAATAGCGGTGGCCGGGACGGATCGAGCGCCTCCCGGATGCTGACGATGGCGGGCAGGGGCTCGTAGTCCACGGCCACCAGCTCGGCGGCGTCCTCGGCAACGTAGCGGCTCTCGGCCACGACCAGGGCGACGACGTCGCCGACGAGGCGGACCTTGTCCCGCGTGAGGCCGTAGATCGGGGGCGACTTGTGGCCCGGGGTGGGCGCGTTGCCGGCCGGATTGGTGACGCTCTCGATGTCCTCGGCCGTGAAGACAGCTACCACGCCGGGCAGCGCCCGCGCGGCCGAGGTGTCAACGCCGACGATGCGGGCGTGCGCGTGCGGGCTGCGCACGAAAGCCGCGTGCAGCATGCCGGGCAGGGTGAGGTCGCCGATGTAGTGGCCGCGGCCGCGCAGGATGCGCTGGTCCTCGACGCGGTGGACGCTGGCGCCGATCAGCTTGAGGTAGCCGCTGGCGCCGGTTGCGCCGTTGGTCCTGGGTTCGACTGCCATAGGGGTGTCTCCTGATCAGCGCGTCGGGGCGCTTGCGGCAAGCTTCTGTCGGGCCAGCTCCACGCCAGCAACGATGCTCTGGTAGCCGGTGCAGCGGCACAGGTTGCCGCTGAGCGCTGGGCGAATCTCTTCGGTGGCGAGATCGGGCGTCTTCGTCAGCAGGTCGTAGGTGGTGATGATGAACCCCGGGGTGCAGAAGCCGCACTGGAAGCTGTGGCTCTCCATGAACGCTTGCTGAATAGGGTGCAGCGCGCCATCTGGACCGGAGAGGCCTTCGATCGTCAGGATCTCGGCGCCGTCCGCCTGGACGGCGAGCATCAGGCACGAGCGCACGGCCTCGCCGTTCACCAGCACTGTGCACGAGCCGCATACGCCGTGCTCGCACCCGAGGTGAGTGCCGGTGAGCTCCAGGTCGTCCCGGAGGAAGTCGGCCAGGGTCTTGCGGACGTCGACGTCGGCGCCCCGCTGCTGGCCGTTGACGACGGCCTCCACGCGCATGTGCTTGGTTCCCTGAGTCGTCGTCGTCGTCGCGGTCATCGGTTGCCTCTCGTCGCGGAACGGGCTCGGCCGGCGGCCTCTTCAAGGGTGCGGCGGGTCAGGACGGTCGCCACGTGCCGTCGGTACGCGGCCGTCGCCTGGACGTCGGTGGTTGGGTCGACCTCCTGGCCGACCCGTTCGGCGGCGGCCGTGACCGCCTCGGCCGAGAACGGCTGGCCTTTGAGCAGCGCCTCGGCGCCGCGGGCGCGGACCGGGCCGGGGCCAACGCCGGTCGCCGCCAGGCGGACGTCGGTGCACGTGCCGCGCTCGTCGAGCTGGACGACGGCGGCCACGCCTGCCAGGGCGTAGTCTCCGTGGCGACGGGCCACCTCCTGGAACGCGTACCCGGCTCCCGTGGGCCAGGCGGGCAGCCTCAGCTCTAGCAGAAGCTCGTCCAGCGCGAGCGCGGTCGTCAGGTAGCCGAGGAAGAAGTCAGCGGCCGGGATGACGCGGACGCCGCGCTCCCGACTCTGGGCCACCATCGCGGCGTCGAGGGCAGCGGCGACCGCTGGCAGCTCGGACGCGGGGTCGGCGTGGGCGAGGTTGCCGCAGACAGTGCCGCGGTTGCGAATCTGCATGTGGCCGATGTAGGGCAGCGCCTCGGCCATGAGCGGGGACCGTTCGCGGACGAGGCTGGCGGTCTCCGCGGTCCGCTGCCGCACCAGCGCCCCGATGGTGAGCCCGCCCTCGCGTTCGCCGATCTGGCTCAGCGCGCCGTCCACGCGATTGATATCGACGAGGTGGGCGGGGTGGGCGAGCCGCAGGCTGAGGGTGGCGATCAGGCTCTGGCCGCCGGCCAGCACCTTCGCCTCGTCGCCAAGCTCGGCCAGCGTGTCGAGCGCCTCGGACAGCGAGGCGGGCCGGTGGTAGGTAAATGGCGGTGGTTTCACTGGCTGTCTTCTCCTCGGTTCTCGGTTAAGGGTGCGTCAGAAGCACCTCGGTGACGAACCAGAACCTTTCAACAAGCTCAGGTCAACAAGTGGCGGGAGCAGCCGCCACGCTTCCGCAGCTCAGGTCGAGCGGACGTGGATACTCCGGGCCAGCGGCTGTCAGCCGTTGGCGTGGCGCCGCCTGGCGCGCAGGTCGGCGAGCGCTTCGCCCGTCACCTGGGTATTGGCCTCCCAATCCGCCGGCGCGCACTCCTCGCACACGGCGAGGGTTTCGGCGGAGCTGGCCAGAGACGCGTCTGCGCCAGTGGACTCGGGCGGGACCCCGAGCACGACTTTCGGGATACGCTGTTCGCCGCACACGGCGCAGGTTGCTTGCTCATCGAGCTGCTGCGCGACGACCGCGTACTGCGGGCTGCCATACATAGCCCCAATGGTAGCCTGCCAGAGTCGCGTCGCGAGCCGCTGGCTCGCCAGGCGCCGAAAGTCGAACGCCGCATGCTGGTCGAAAGGCACGCGCGCTGTCCTGGTGGACCTGGGTGTCTGCCTGGCAGCGGGCAGCATCAGTCGCGAAAAGCGCGGGCCACCGCGGCGCACCGTTCGAGGGCTGGCAGCACCGCGTCGGCGTCGGCCGGGGGCAGGCGGAACACGCAGCGCGCGACGCCGGCGGCGCGGTAGCTCTCGACCTCCGCCGGCTCGGCGGGTGCCCCGTACATGGTGACCGGCATGGGGGCTCGGCCAGCCTCCTGGCACAGGGCGTGGAACGCGGCCAGCCGCTCCGCGGTGGACTCGTCCCCGCGCCCGGGGTGCGGCATCCACTCGTCGGCGTACTCGATCACGCGCCGCATCGTCTGTGGCAGGTCGCCGCCCATCAGGATGGGCGGGTGCGGCCGCTGGATCGGCTTCGGCCAGGACCACAGCGGCCCGAAGTCGACGAGCTCGCCGTGGAACTCCGCCTCCTCCTCGGCCCAGATCGCTTTCATCGCCGCCACCTGTTCCCGCAGCAGTCGCCAGCGCGACTTGAAAGTCGTGCCGTGGCTCTCTACTTCCTCGCGGTTCCAGCCGGCGCCAATCCCAAACAGGAAGCGCCCGCCCGAGAGGTGGTCCACGCTGGCGACCTCCTTGGCGGTGATGATGGGGTCGCGCTGAATCAGCAAGCAGATGCCGGTGCCCAGCTTGAGGCGGCTGGTGGCGGCGGCCACCGCGCCCAGGGCGACGAACGGGTCGAGGGTGTGGGCGTACTCGTCGGGAAGGGGAAGATCGCCGCCGCCTGGGCGCGGCGTGCGGCGGGAGGTCGGGATGTGGGTGTGCTCGGGCAGGAAGAGCGACTCGAAGCCGAGACCCTCGGCGGCGCGCCCGAGATCGACCACGTTCATCGCGTAGTCCGCGGGGAACATTGTGACGCCGAAGTGCATGGTGATCCTCCAGGAGCCGCCCACCTCGGCGGGGTGGGGTGGGGTGGGGTGGGAAAGCGCGCGGTCGGTCCCGCGCCGGTCTGCCCCGGCTCCCGGCTATTATTTCAGCTCTTCAGCTCGAAGGTTTTCGGTTCTAGGTTCAGGATGGCGGCCACAGCCGCGTCGGTGTCCCGGAGGGTGGCGAGCAGCGCGTCAGGGCGGTGGGGCGCCAGATCGCCCGGGGTGTAGCGGCCAGTCGCCACGGCCACCGCGCGTGCCCCGCCGGCCCGGGCGCAGGCGATGTCGAGTGGGGTATCGCCGATCACGACCACCTGTTCGGGGTCGAGCGCCTCGCCGGTCGTCGCGCGCAGCTTCTCGAGGGCGATGGGCACGAGCCGGTTGCGGTCGTGGTGGTCGCTGCCGAAGGCGCCGACGTCCAGCAGCAGGAACTGCTCCAGGCCGGCGCACGACAGCTTCATCCGCGCCACTGGTTCGAGATTGCCGGTCAGCAACGATTGCCGCACCCCACGGCTGTCCAGGCGCCGCAGGACGTCCTGGACGCCGGGCAGCACCTCGAGCTGCGCCGCCAGCTCCGCTCGCGACTTGGCGAGATCGGCCGCGTACGCCGTCCCGAACGTCTCGAGGAGCGCCTGCGCCTGGTCCTCGGAGATGGCGTGCAGCGCCAGCGTCTCCAGCGCAATCTGACGATCGGTCTTCCCGGCGGTGCTGATCCGGGCGACCTCACCCACCAGGCGGTAGGTCGCGCGGAGGGCGCGGTTGTACGCGTCGACGGCGAGGCGGCCGGTGGTGTGGAGGAGCGTCCCGTCGATGTCCCAGAGGGCCAGGCGGATGGCGCTGTCGTCGGGTGGGTGTGGCACGGAGCGAGTAAGCGTACCCGCGCGACGCGGCTCCTGCCACTTCCCGGGATACCGACTGCCGGGTATGATGGCGCGGTGCCGGTCGCTCACACGAGCCTCGGCCGACCCACCGGGAGAGGGGGAACGAGGGGATGTGGGGCGAGAGGAAGTGGCGCCTGGTTGCGCCGACGGCTGGGGTCTTTGGGTGTCTGCTGATCGCGTCGACCGTGTTGGCGCAGGCAGCCCAGGAGCAAGCGGACGCGCGCGTGCAGCAATCGGTCCAGGGCTCTGAAGGCGCGCAGCAGCTCGACGGCGTTGATCTGAACGGCGACGATCAGGTCACCCGACCCGGTCGGCCGACGCGCCCGGGGCGCCCCACGCGACCCGGGCGCCCAACTCGTCCAGGCCGGCCCACACGCGACGGTCGACCAGTTCAAGAGTGCGCGGACTACAGCAGCGGCGATGGCGGCGACAGCAGTGCCTCGCCAGCTGACTGCCAGGGCGGACAGTAGCCAGGCACCTTACTCGGTCTAGACTGAGCCGAGGCAGTGCGGGATGAGCCGCGTCGCGCCGGGCGTTACTCGCGCGGCGTGGCTCGCCCTCCTCCTGGCGCTGCCGGCGCTGATCAACCCGCTCGGAGCGGTTGCCGTCGAGCCGCTCAAGGCCGCCATCTTGCGCTGCCTGGCGCTCATCATCGCCACGGGCTACGTGCTGAGCTGGTCGCTGGGCTGCGCGCCAAGGCCGCGACTGGACAGCGCCAAAGCCGGCGCCATCGCGCTGGTTGCGGCCACGACCCTGTCGGTCGCCGGATCGAGCGATCCGGCGCTGAGCCTCTTCGGCACGTTCGACCGGGAGATGGGCCTCGTCACGCTCGTGGCCGGAGTCTGCCTGCTCATCGTTGGCAGTGAGCTGCTGGCCGACCCTGCCATTCGGGCCAGATCGGTCGTCGCCCTGGTTCTCGGTGCGGTAGCCCCGTGCGCGTACGCGCTGGTGCAGGTGTTGGGACGGGATCCAATCTCGTGGACAGGTGTTGTTGGGATCGTCTCCACGACGGGTTCCCCGACATTCCTCGGCGGGTATCTGGTACTGGTCGGGCCATTCGCGCTCTGGCTGCTGGTCCGTGCTGGCCAGAACGCGGTGCGTGGCACGTGCCCGTGGTCGAGCGTCAGGTACGCCGGCTGGCTCGCGACGTACGGCCTCATCGTGATCGTCCTGCTCCTGGCCAACGTCCGGGGACCGTTGCTTGGATTCGTCGCGGGTACCGCGGTGTGCGCAGGGATGCTTGTCCGCGTCCTGGCGCCCGGGCGTTCGCTGGCGGCAGTCGTCGTCGTCGGCGCTCTCGCGCTCACCGTGCTCGGGGTGGCGCTCACCACCATGGTCGGCCTGCCCCTCCTGCACCGGTTCCTGGATGTGTAGGATGCCTCCACCAATGCTGCCGAGTCGGTCGTGGAGCGTCTTGTTCTCTGGCGCTCGGCGGCGCTTCTGCCGTTGGCGAGTCCGCTACGGCTCTTGATCGGCTTCGGACCGGAGATGCAGCAAGCGGCCTTCGAGCGGGTGCCGGCCGTGATACAGCTTTCACCGGATGAACAGTTCGACCGAGCCCATAACCTCTTTGTGGACAGCTGGCTGACTGGTGGTGTCCTGGGCCTTGGCTTCCTGCTTGCCACGATCGCGGCGGCTGTCGGCTCCACCTGGCGAGCCTACTGCCAGGCGCAGCAGCAGCGAACCCAGCTGTTGGCCGCGGCCGTCGCGGGGGCGCTGGCGGGCCACCTCGTCGAGCAGAGCTTTGCCTTCCAGACTGTGCTTACCGGCACCTGGTTCTGGGTCGTGCTGGCGTTCGGGTCGAGCCTTGGCCGATCACCCCGCGTCTGGGCGGCGGCACCCGCGCGGAGCGACGGGCGCGGCCTCGTCCGGGCAATCCCGCTGCTGGCGCTGCTGGCGCTGCCGGTGCTCGCGGCGCCGGCTATTGCGGACGCGCTGTACGGGGCGGCGCTGCGGGCGGACCGGGACGCCGATCAGGTGGAGGCGGCCCAGCTTGCCGAGCGTGCGGCGTGGTGGGCGCCCTGGGTCGAGGAGCTGCCGACGTACGCTGGAACGACGTGGCACCAAGCCGCTGTTCACGCCGACGCATCGCTCGTCGCCCAACGAGAGGAGCGCGCCGCGAGCGACCTCGAGCTCGCCGCGCAGCGAGCAAGCTGGGATCCCTATGCCTACCTGCGCCTGGCCCGTCAGGACGCGGCGTGGGCAATGCGAGCAGCGTCGCCGCCAGAAGCTGAGCGGCTGGCCGCCCACGCCGCCGAGGCGTGCGGGCGCGCCGACGCGCTCAGCCCGTACCGGCGGGCGATCACGGACGGCTGTGCCGATGTCGCCCGGATCGCGAGCACGCTGACGGCCTCTCCGGGCCGCCCCCGTAGCTACAATGGCCCGGGAGGCTGACGCATGAGGACAGTGCTCGTTACTGGCGCCGCTGGTTACATCGGGGGCTACCTGCTCCCCGCCTTACGCGAGCAGTACACGCTGCGCCTGGTCGATACCCGCGACCGCGACGGGCTGGGCCGACCGGTTGACGGGCTGCAAGTCCGCGACATCGCCGATCCGAGCCGGCTGGAGGAGTACCGCGACCTCTTCCGCGGCGCCGATGCCGTCGTCCACCTGGCCTTCATCCGCCCAGCGGAGAACATTCCCTCCCTCCACCAGCGCTACCTGGCGGAGCGCGCCAACGTCGACATGGCGTACGTCGTCTACCAGCTGGCGCTCGACGAGGGTGTCCGGCGGGTCGTCGTCGCCAGCTCCAACCACGCGGCCGATTTCTACGAGGGCCCGCTGCGGAGCAAGGAGATGGACACGGTATACCCGGAGGCGCCGCGGCCACTGTCGGACAACTTCTACGGCTGGGCCAAGGAAGCGTACGAGCACCTGGGGTTCGTCTACGCGGCGGGCCTCGCGGGTGGACCGAATGGGGAAGAGAAGGCCGCGCGCCGTCTGGAAGTGGTGCAGGTCCGCATTGGTGCCCCCCGCGACCTGGCTCTCGCGTCCTTCGCCGACGAGCGTCGGCACGACCCGAAGGCGCTGCACCGCGACCTCGGCATGTGGGTCAGCCCGCGCGATCTCGCCCACCTGTTCGTCCGGGCGATCGAGGCGCCACGGATCGACAACGAGCACGGCGTCCCTTTCCAGGTGGTGTACGGCGTCTCTGACAACACGCGGAAAGCGTGGAGCATCGCCAACGCGCGCCAGGTGCTCGGCTACGCGCCGCAGGACGACTCCGAGGTCGTGTACGCCGACGAGATCCGGCGGTTCATCGTCGACCCGGCCCGGGGCAACATGGTCGCGGGCGAGCAGCGCGGCGGTCAGGGCCATCGCTGAGGCGCCCGCGAGAGGGGCGGGAACCCTCCGGTACGCCAGCGCGTCGGGGCGCTGGGTCCTGTTAGCCACGGTGCTCGGGTCCGGCATAGCGGCCCTCGACGCGACAGTGGTGAACGTGGCGCTGCCGGCCATCGGCAGGGACTTCGGCGTCGGCGTCGACGGGCTCCAGTGGACGCTGAACGGCTACTTGCTGACGCTGGCGGCTCTCATCCTGCTGGGCGGCTCGCTGGGCGACCGCTTCGGGCGGCGGCGCGTCTTCACCGTCGGTGTCGTCTGGTTCGCCGCGGCCTCGACGCTGTGTGGGTTGGCGCCGACGCTTCCCTGGCTGGTCGCGGCGCGTGCCCTGCAAGGGGTGGGCGGGGCGCTGCTGACGCCCGGCAGCCTGGCCATCATCCAGGGGAGCTTCGCCCCGTCCGACCGGGCGGCGGCCATCGGCGCCTGGTCGGGCCTGGGGGGTGTGGCGACCGCCATCGGGCCGTTCGTCGGCGGCTGGCTGGTGCAGGCGGTCTCGTGGCGCCTCATCTTCCTGCTCAACCTGCCTCTCGCCCTGGTGGTGGTCCTCGTGTCCTTGCGGCACGTGCCTGAGACGTCCGACCCGGACGCGGCGCCCACGACCGACGGGGTCGGGGCGGCCCTTGCCGCGCTGGGCCTGGCGGGAACGACGTTCGCGCTCATCGAGGCGCCGGCTCAAGGAGCGACGTCGCCCGCGATTGTCGCCTCGGCGGTGGTCGGCATTGCCGCTCTCCTGGCGTTCGTGGTCGTCGAGGCGCGCCAGCGGTCGCCCATGCTGCCCCTGGACATCTTCGCCTCGCGCCAGTTCACCGGCGCCAACCTCGTCACGCTAGCTGTCTACGCTGCCCTCAGTGGGGTGCTGTTCCTGCTCTCGCTCCAGCTCCAGCAGGTGGTCGGCTATTCGCCGCTCGAGGCTGGCGCCGCGACGTTTCCTGTGACGGTGCTGCTGCTGCTGTTGTCCTCGCGCGCTGGCCGGCTGGCCCAGCGCATCGGTCCCCGGCTGCCCATGACGCTCGGGCCGCTGGGCGCGGCGCTCGGCATGCTCCTGCTGGCCCGGGTTGGCGCTGGCAGCTCCTACACTGGCGACGTGCTGCCGGCGATAGTGGTGTTTGGGCTTGGGCTATCGCTCACCGTGGCCCCCCTGACGGCGACTGTCCTGGCCGCCGCGGAGGCGCGGCACGCCGGCATCGCCTCCGCCGTCAACAACGCCGTCGCGCGGGTGGCGGGTCTGCTCGCCGTGTCGCTGCTGCCGCTGCTGGCCGGGCTCACTGGGGACGCTTACCGCCAGCCGGCGGTCTTCAGCGCCGGGTTTGTGACCGCCATGGTGCTCGCCGCCGGCCTCACGGCCCTGGGCGCCGCCATCGCGTGGCTCACCATTCGCAACGACCCCTCCGTCTCGCGCCCTGGCAGCGAGGACGTGCACTGCGCGCTGGACGCCCCGCCGCTGCGCTCGTCCCCTGGCCGCGCCATGGCAGGCGAACCAGTGGCCGGGGTCCGGCCTGGGGCGTAAGCTGAGCCTGTTCGCGATTCAATGGCCGGGGCTTGCTCCGCGACCAGGCCCCAGAGGAGTTTCCCATGGCTGAGGCTTTCGAGTACATCTCGCACTCCCGGTTGGAATACCACCACGGGTATCGGCACGCGTACCTGGGTGAGGTGCCCCAGCCGGTCGTGTACGGCGTGCAGGGCGGTCTGCGGACGTACTACGGCGCTGCTGAGGGTCCGCCGGTCGCAGCGACGCTCGACCACATCGTCGCCGCCGTCGCCGGTTGAATGTTCGGCACGCTTGCCGGCGCCCTGTCAGGGCGCAAAATTCCCTTCGGCCGTGACCAGTACACGGCGACCGTCGACGGGCGCATCGTCGGCGTTGGGCGGACTATCCGCATCGAGTCTATCGTGATGCACTACGACGTGGCCGTGGCACCCGAGCACCGGGAAGCCGTCGAGCGCGCGCTGCACGCGCACCCCGAGGGCTGCCCCGCACACCAGAGCGTAAAGGACGCGATCAGCGTGACGTGGGACGCGAGGGTCCGCCTTGGCGATGAAGTAGTGGACATGAACTCCCGCTAACGACAGCGAGCAACGGGGAAGCTATGTATCGCACTGCCTACTTGACGCTCATGGTCCGCGACATCGATCAATCAGTCCGCTTCTATACGCAGACGCTAGGGCTGCCGCTCAAGGAGCGCTATGGTGACCACTGGGCGGGGGTCGAGGCACCGGGTGTCACGATCGGTCTGCATCCGGCCGGCGACCATCCATCGCAGCGGCCTCGAGGCGACGCAATTAGCCTCGGGCTGCTGGTGGACGATCTGGACGCGGCCGTCCAGGAGCTGACAGGCCGCGGTGTCACCTTCAGTCGGATCACCGGCAATGAGAGCGCTCGATCCGCCTACTTCAGCGACCCGGACGGGGTGACGCTCTACCTCATGCAACGAAGCTAAGGCGCTCCTGGTAGATCTCGTCGCGGCAGAATCTCCCGGCTGCCGGCCGGTCAGGCGCGAGGCGCGCGCGCAAGTGAGCACTGCCTGGGACCTCGTGAGCTGAGTTGGGGTAGTTTAACCTAGACCCAAACCTACACCTAAACCTACGCGCTGAGCGATTGACCGAGGAGGCGTACCCGCATGGTGGCTCGTTGGCTGGCGATGCTCGTCTTGACGATGGCGGCGGTCGTCGTTCCGTTCGCCGCGGTGCCGGCTGCTGCCGACGCGCCGGCGACCTGGGCCGCCGGGCCGGACGCCGCTGGCGACAACACCCTCGATGGCTACGTCGACCTCCCTGGCGCCGGCAGCACGGTGGCGGCCGGGTCGTCGCTGCTCGTCGGTGGCTGGGTCGTGGACAAGGCGGCGCAGGGTTGGGCGGGCATCGACGAGGTTCAGGTGTACCGCGGCACCATGGGCGCCGGCGGCACCATGCTGGCCAAGGGCATCGTGGCCCAGAACCGCGCCGACGTTGGAGCCGCGCTGGGCAACCCCTTCTGGGCAGGGTCTGGCTTCAGCGCTGTCGTGCCGGCGCAGATGCTCGCGGCCGGTGCGACGACGCTCGCCGTGTACGTCCACACGCCGGGTATGGGGTGGTGGTCCAAGCAGGTGTCGGTGACAGTGGCTCAGGGGCAGGCGAGCACGAACACGAACACGAACACGAGCACGACCGCGAGCGCCGGGTCAGGTGGGGCCGGGCCCCTGTCGTCGCGGTTGCCTGGTGGCACCGGCAGCGCGGCCGGGTCGCTGGTCAACGTCGTCGAGGCGCCGAAGTGGGGCGAGGCAGTCCACACGGACCGCACCTACACGCTCACCGGGTACGCGCTCGACCAGAGCGCGACAATCCATCAGGGCGCCCAGGGGTCCGGCATCGACCGCGTCCAGGTCTACGTCAACGGCGAGCGCGACACAGGCCTGTACGTGGGCGACGCGGACGTGGCGTTCAGCGACGACACGGCCGCGGCGACGTACGGCAGCCAGTTCGCCAACTCTGGCTATCGCCTGACCTTCAATCCCACCAGGTATCCGACGGGCTCGGCCAACCTGTACGTGTACGCGCGCTCCGCCGTGACAGGCAAGGAGGCAGTGGCGCTCGTCTCGATCGGCATCACCGACACGCCGTCGACGCCCTGAGCGCGACGGGCGCGGCGGCGGCTCGCGGCGAAAGCACGCGGCCGCCGGAACCTGGTTGCTACGCTTGCGGCAGCGACCTCGCCCTATGGCTCAACGACCCACTCCGGCCGCCGGCCCCGCTCGACCCGGCGGCCCGCCTGGCTTCGACCCGCCGCGGGCGGGCGGGCTCGCGGCCCTGTGGCGCGCCATTGGTTTTCTCCGCTCCTACCGGATCGAGACGGTCGGCGCGCTGCTGGCGCTGCTGCTGGTCTCCGCCGCCAACCTCACCACGCCGCAGCTCATCCGCCTCGCCATCGACGTCGGCTTCGGCCAGCGCCGGGGGGACGTCATCGCGCAGGTGGTGGGCGGCCTCGTCGTGCTGGCCCTGCTGCGCGGGCTGTTCACCTTTGGCCAGGGCTACCTGGCCGAGCGGGCGTCTCAAGGCATCGCCTACGATCTGCGCGAGGCGCTGTTTGCCCAGATCCAGCGCCTGAGCTTCAGCTACTACGACCGCGTCCAGACCGGACAGCTGCTGACCCGCGTCACCAACGACGTCGAGCAGGTGCGCACCTTCGCTGGCAGCGGCATCATCCAGATGGCAGCGTCCGCGGCCATGCTCGTCGGCAGCTGTGTCGTCCTGTTCAGCGTGAACTGGCGCCTGGCGCTCGCCGCCATCGCGGTCATCCTGCCCATCTTCTGGCTGCTCGCCAGGTTCGTCGGGCGCGTCGGCCCGCTGTTCGGGCAGGTGCAGCAGCTCCTGGGACGCTTGAACACCATCCTCCAGGAAGACCTCGCCGGCATGCGCGTCATCCGCGCCTTTGGTCGCGAGCAGTACGAGATCGACCGCTACGGTGCCGCGAACGAGGCGCTGCTCGTGCGCACGCTGGCCACTGTCCGCGCCCTGGCGAACAACTTCCCGCTCGTGTTCTTCTTCGCCAACCTCGGCACGCTCGTCGTCGTCGGCTACGGCGGCCTCCAGGCGATTGGCGGCGGGCTGTCCATCGGCGAGCTCATCGCCTTCAACACGTACCTCAGCTTCCTGCTGCAGCCGATGCTCACCATCGGGTTCCTGGCGGCGGCGATGTCGCGGGCCGGCGCCTCGTCGCTGCGCATCTTCGACGTGCTCGACGCGCCGCTCGAGATCCACGATGCGCCAGACGCGATCGAGCTGCCGCCGATCACCGGGCACGTGTCTTACCAGAACGTCTTCTTCAAGTACCCCGGCACCGCTGCCGAGGTGCTGTGCAGCGTAAGCTTCGAGGCGCAGCCCGGCCAGACCGTCGCGCTCCTCGGGACGACGGGCTCGGGCAAGAGCACGCTGGTCAACCTGCTGCCGCGCTTCTACGACGTGACCGGCGGCAGCGTCCGGGTGGACGGCCACGACGTGCGCACCGTCACCCTGAGCAGCCTGCGGAGCCAGATCGGCATCGTGCTCCAGGAGGCGCTGCTGTTCAGCGGGTCGGTCCGCGACAACATCGCCTACGGGAAGCCGAACGCGACGCAGGCGGAGATCGAAGCCGCCGCACGCGCTGCCCAGGCCGACGAGTTCATCAGCGGCCTGCCGCACGGCTACGACACAGTCGTCGGCGAGCGCGGCGTCGGCCTCAGCGGCGGCCAGCGCCAGCGGCTGGCTATCGCTCGCGCGCTCCTGGTGGATCCGCGGCTGCTGATCCTCGACGACAGCACCTCGGCGCTCGACGCCGACACGGAGCTTGCCCTGCAGACGGCCCTGGATCGGCTCGTGCGGGCGAAGAACCGCACGGCCTTCGTGATCGCGCAGCGGATCAGTACCGTTCGGGACGCCGACCTGATTCTCGTCCTGGACGACGGCGGGATCGTGGCGCGGGGCACGCATGAGGAGCTGGTGCGCGAGAGCGACCTGTACAACGAGATCGTCGGCTCGCAGCTGCGCGACGACCTCGCGAATGGTGACGGTCATGGTGCTGGTGCTGGAAACAGCTCGCCCGAGCTGGCGCTACATTCGGTCCCCAGCGCGGACGGCCGGCCGGCCGCGGCCCGGATGGTGGAGACCGGGAGGTGATCCGACCCCTGGCCAGCACGGCCGCCACGCCGACCGAGCGACCGACGCGGGTCCGCGCCACCGCCGAACGTCTGGTTCGGGAGACAGCTCCCTTCAAGGGCCAGCTTCTGGCGGCGTTCGGCCTGGTGCTCGTCGGCGCCGGGACGCAGGCGGCGGCGCCGTGGCTCGTGAGCCGCGCCATCGACCGCGACATCGCCGCGGGCGACCCGGCTGGCCTGGCGCGGACCATGGGCATCCTGTTCGTGGTGTACGCGGTTGGCGCCCTGGCGTCGCGGGCGCAGACGTACCAGGTTGGCTCGGTCGGCCAGCGCGTCCTGGCCAATCTGCGCGGCCGCCTGTTCGAGCATTTCCAGCGTTTGCCGCAGCGCTTCTTCGACAGCCGGCCCGTCGGCGACCTGATCAGTCGCGTGACCAACGATGTCGACACGCTCAACACGTTCCTGTCCCAGGGGCTGACGCAGCTGCTCGGCGCGCTCTTTGGCCTTATGGGCATCATCGTGGCGATGCTGGCGCTGAGCTTGCCGCTGGCCCTGGTGAGCTTCACCATCATCCCGCTCATCCTGCTAGTCAGCTCCGTCTTCGGGCGGCTCGCCCGTCAGGCGTTCCGCACCACCCGCGAGACCACTGGCGACGTGACAGCTGAGCTGCAAGAGGAGATCGTCGGCGTCCGCCAGGCGCAGGCGTTCAATCGCACGAGCGCCAACCTCGATCGTTTCCGCGAACGCAACCGGGCCAACCGCGACGCCAACGTCTCCGCCGTGGCCATCACGTCGGCATTTGCGCCGGCGATCGACGTCCTCAGCACCATAGCGACCGCCGTGGTGATCGGCTACGGCGGCTACCTGCTGCTGGCTGGCGGGCTGACGGTCGGGCTGATGGCCGCCTTTCTCATCTACGTGCAGCAGTTTTTTCGCCCCATCCAGCTCGTAGCGCAGGTGTACACGCAGCTCCAGGCCGCCCTGGCGGGCGGAGAGCGGATCTACGCCATCCTGGACGAGCCGGAGGAGGCCGCGGACGCGCCTGGCGCCGTGGTTCTGGACAGGATCGACGGCCGGATCGCTTTCGAGCACGTCTGGTTCGCGTACGAGCCGGACCGGCCAGTGCTGCGGGACGTCAGCTTCACCGTCCGCGCGGGCCAGACCGTCGCGCTCGTCGGGAGCACCGGCGCCGGCAAGACGACGATCGCCAACCTGATCCCGCGCTTCTACGACACGGTGGCGGGGGTCGTCGCCATCGACGGCCACGACGTCCGTTCCGTGACGCGGGCCAGCCTGCGGCGGCAGATCGCCATCGTGCTTCAGGAGCCTTTCCTCTTCAGCGGCACTGTCGCCCACAACATCGGCTACGGCCGCGCGGGCGCGAGCCAGGCCGAGATCGAGGCGGCGGCGCGGGCCGTGGGCGCCCACGACTTCATCACGGCTCTGCCCCAGGGCTACGACACGGTGCTGGGTGAGCTCGGCGGCACGCTCAGCCAGGGCCAGCGGCAGCTGCTGTCGTTCGCCCGCGCGGTGCTCGCGGACCCGCGCATCCTGATCCTCGACGAAGCGACCAGCTCCGTCGACACGCGGACCGAGGCGATCATCCAGGGGGCGCTCGCCAGGCTGCTGGCGGGTCGGACGAGCGTCGTGATCGCCCATCGCCTCAGCACCATCCGCAAGGCCGACCTGATCCTGGTGGTCGAGGATGGCCAGATCCTGGAGCGGGGCAGCCACCAAACGCTGCTGGCCCTGGGTGGCCGCTACAGCGACCTGTACCAGCGCCAGTTCCGGGACCCGGCCGCGCCCCGACGCGTGGCGATCGCCCAGCCTGTTTGAGACGGTGTGGTGCACCGGCAGTGACGCGATGCCGTCCCCCTGCGCTCCTGTAGCCTGCCCTGTATGGGCCAGACGCCAGCCCCCCCAAGCACGTCCCTCGCGTCGCGTCTGGGCATCACCAGGCCGATGGCGCTCATCCTGTTCACCATCTTCCTGGACCTGTTGGGCATCGGCCTCCTCTTCCCCATCGGGCCGTTCTACGCCAGCTCGTTCGGCGCCACCGCTTTCGACGTGGGGCTGCTGTTCACGTCGTTCTCGGTCGCCCAGTTTCTCACCATCCCCATTCTCGGCGCCCTGTCCGACCGGTACGGGCGGCGCCCCGTCCTGCTCATCTGTATAGCTGGCGAGGCGTTAGGCTACATCCTGTTCGGCACCGCGAGCAGCCTGACGATGCTGTACATGTCGCGGCTCGTGGCGGGCGCCTCGTCGGGCAACATCGGCGCCGCGCAGGCGTACATGGCCGACATCACCACGCCGCGCGAGCGGACCCGCGGCTTCGGGCTGCTCGGGACAGCGGTCAGCGTTGGCTTCCTGTTCGGGCCAATCATGGGCGGTTTTCTGGGCCAGTTCGACCTTCGCCTGCCCGCCTTCGTCGCCGCGGGGCTGGTCGTCGTGAATTGGATCTCCGCCCTCGTGTGGCTGCCCGAATCGCTGCCTGCCGATCGCCGGTCCGGCGCCTCGCTCACGCGGGGCCTGAACCCTTTCGCCGTCCTGGGCACGCTGCTCAAACGCCCGCTCCTGCGCGCGCCACTGGCGGCCACGTTCCTGTGCAACTTCGCGTTCAGCGGCTTCCTGGCGACCTTCGCCCTGTTCACCAACGCCCGGTTCGACTGGGGGCCAGAGAACGTGGCCGGCGTTCTCGTGGTCCAGTCGCTCATCAGCATCATCGTGCAAACGTTGGGGGTGCGGCGCATGAGCGCGGTTCTGCCTGATACGACCATCTTCATGATCGGGGCGGTCGTCAACTTCCTGGGCTTTCTGGCCATCGCCTGGGCGCCGCATCCGCTGTTGCTGTACGTCCTGTCCGCCCCCTTGCAGGCGACCGGCAGCGCGCTGTGGCGACCCTCGCTGACGAGCCTGGTGAGCAAGCTGGTCTCGAACCGGGAGCAGGGCCTGGGTAGCGGGGGCTCGCAGGCCAGCTCGGCCCTGGCGACGATCGTCGGCCCGATGTGGGCGGGGATCATCTTCGAGCAGATCGGCAAACCGTCGCCGTTCCTGGCCAGCGCCGCCATCTTCGCGATCGCCGCCGCCACGATCGGGGTGGCGGTTCGTCGGCAACCGGCGCTGGGCGCCATCACGCCCGCCCTGGCGGCCAAACCCGTAGCGAGCGCGCCGCGACCCACGGAAACAGCCCAGCCTGGACTTCAGAGCCACTAGCCCGAATTATTCACGCCCGCTCATCCTGAGCCTGTAGTTCGTGGTTCGACAGGCTCACCATGAGCTCACCATGAGCGGGTCTTGACAGGCTCATCATGAATGCCGCTCACCCTGAGCTTGTCGAAGGGCAAGCTCACCATGAGCGGCCTAAAGCTGCCAAACTCCGGTCACGCCCAAAGTCGGAGTGGCGCTATCGCACGGGCAGCGCGCCCTGGTACCCTCGCGCTCCACCCAGGCATCCCTGGGAGAGACGCAGAGGAGCCAAGTCTATGAGCGCTAACAGCAAGAGAGCGATAGCACGTGCGGTCTTTGGCGCGGTGGCGGGGGGCTCGCTGCTGCTCGCGGGTATCCCCGTGAGCAGCGCGGCGCCGGCGCACCAGAACGCCGGCCCATTCAAGATCGGCGTGTCCAACTCCTTCTACACCAACACCTGGCGCCAGGAGATGCTGTGCTCGATCAGCCTCGAGGCGCAGACGCCTGAGACGAGCCCACTGATCAATGGCGACATCAAGGTTGCCAATGCCGGCCAGGACGTGGCGCGCCAGATCGCCGATATCCGCAATTTCGTGACCGAGGGCTACGACATGATCCTGATCGACCCCGCCTCGACGCAGGGCTACGACCAGGTGCTCCAGGAGGCGACCGACGCCGGGGTCAAGGTCCTGGTCTTCGACCAGTTCGTGCCGAGCGACGTCCCGTGGCAGGTTGCCAACGACCAGCAGGAGTACGGTCGCCAGAGCATGCGCTGGCTGGCGAACGCCATGGGTGGCAAGGGCGACATTGGCGTGATCCGCGGCATCATCGGCACACCCGGCGACGCCGACCGCGAGGCGGGCCTCGAGGAGGTGCTCCAGCAGTACCCGGACATCCACATCGTGGCGAATCCCGAGGGCCAGTGGGACGAGACGAAGGCGCACGACGCGATGGCGTCCATCCTGGCGGCGCACCCGAACATCTCGGGCGTGTGGGCGTCAGGCGGCGACACTGGCGTGGCCCAGGCCTTCATCGACGCCGGCCACCCGTGGGTGCCGATCGCGGGTGAGGAGGACAACGGCTTCGCGCGCATCATCATCCAGAACGCCAGCAAGGGCCTGAAGGGGACGACGGTGTCCAACCCGCCTGCTGTCGGCGCGTACGCGCTGCTGGTCGGCCTGCAGATTCTGCAGGGCGCGGACATCCCCAAGAAGAGCACCATGACGCCGCGACTCATGGACAACCAGACTGGGCTGGCGGATCTGCAGTCGAACTTCGCCCCCGATCTGCCCGACTCTTTCCAGGTGAACTGGGGCATCCCGAACCAGCCGCTTGGTCAGACGCACTACTCGTTCGACGCCATGAAGTCGTGCATGAAGGCCGCCGGGACGACCAGCTAGGCTAGGCTAGCTGGTAGCTACGAGCCACTAGTTCGCCGACGAGTTAGGGATAGGGAGCCACCATGCCAGTGCTCGACGCCCGGGAGATCGCCAAGCGGTTCGGCGCCGTCGTCGCTCTCTCGGGCGCGAGCCTCTCCGTGGAGCCGGGCGAGGCCCACGCCTTGCTCGGCGCCAACGGGGCGGGCAAGAGCACGCTCATCAAGGTGCTGACCGGTGTGCTCCGCCCCGACGCCGGGTCGATCACCTTTCAGGGCCAGGCGGTGGATGTAACGTCCCCGCGCCACGCCCTGTCCCTCGGTCTCGGCGTGGTGTTCCAGGACCCGGCGCTCGCGCCCGACCTGACGATCAGCGAGAACCTGCAGCTGTCGCGGTTCACGGGGGACCAGAGAGCCCTCTTTGCCCGACTGGTGGGCCAGCTTGGCGTTCCTCTCCTCGACCTCGGGACGCGTGTTCGGGAGCTGCCGCTTCCTGTCGTCCGCATTCTCGACCTGGCCCGCGTGCTAGCCGCCGGCCCGCGCCTTCTCCTGCTGGATGAGCTGACCGCCGAGCTGCCGGCCGACCTGAGTGAAGGCGTCTTCGCCTACCTCAAGCAGTACACCGAGGAAGGCGGCAGCATCGTCTACGTGTCCCATCGTCTGGCTGAGGTGCGCGCGGTCTGCGCCCGAGCCACCGTCTTGCGCGACGGCACCAACGTTGGCACCGTGGCGCTGCGGGACACGAGCGACGAGGGTTTGCTGGACCTGATGCTCGGCCAGCGCACTCGCCAGGCGCTCGGGGCGGGCCAGGCGGCGCGGCGCCAGCTCCTCGATGACAGCCCCTTCTACCAGGTGCGCGGCCTGTCGTGGCGCGAGCTCCACGACATCTCGCTCGACGTCCGGCGCGGCGAGATCGCGGGCGTCGCAGCGCTCGAAGGGCAGGGGGCTCAGCAGCTTTTCCAGTGCCTCGCCGGGAGCCGAACCCCTGATAGGGGCGAGGTGCTGCTCCAGGGCCGCCGCGTGTCGCTGGCCTCCACCGTTACCACCATCCGCGCCGGCGTGGCGTACGTTCCTGCCGAGCGGGTCACCTCGCTGTTGCGCCAGCGGTCGGTGCGTGAGAACGTCGGCCTGGCGTTGAATGCCCGCATCGCGCACTGGTTCGCTCCCCCCGACGCCGCTGAGGCGAGGCGCGTGTCGAACGCCATCGACCGTCTCCAGGTGGACATGCGCGCCAGCCGCCAGGTGCGCCGGCTCAGCGGCGGGAATCAGCAGAAGGTGTCGGTTGCACGGTGGCTGGCGCGCGGCTTCAAGGTGCTCCTGGCGTACGACCCAACGCGCGGCATCGACGTCGGCACCAAGCAGCAGATCTACACGCTGCTCCGCGAGCTGGCGCACGAGGGAGCGGGCATCCTGCTGTACTCGGGTGAGCTGCCCGAGCTGTTGACCCTGTGCGACCGCATAGTGGCCGTGTACCAGGGGCGGGTTCAGGCGCGCTTCGACACGGCGGCTCTGGACGAGGGCGACCTTCTCGCCGCTATGCATGGGCTCGCCGCGCGCGAGGGCTCGGCCGCGCCCCGGGCGGACCGGGTGCCGGCGTGAGCGTGGCGGCGCCGCTCAGGCGCGGCTGGGCCGCCCCGCGTCCCGGCCTAGCGCGGTGGTTCTTCCACAACGAGCAGGTGGTGCTGACCTGTGCCCTCCTGGCGGCGATCGTGCTGGCGAACTACCTCAAGAACCCGCGCACACTGGCGCCTTTCGGCATCCAGACGACTGTCAACGTCGCCACGCCCTTCGCCTTCGCGGCGTTGGCCCAGATGTGCGCCGTCCTCGTCCGGGGCGTCGACCTGTCGGTGGGGTCGCAGATCGCGCTGGTGAACGTGGTAGCGGCCACCGCGCTGCAGCGCGACCCTTCGGGCGGCTTCGTCTTCGCGGTCCTGATCCTGATCATGGCGACGATGGTTGGCCTGGCCACCGGGCTGGTGATCTCGGTGACGCGCGTGCCGGACATCATCGCCACCCTGGCGACCTCGGCCATCGTCTACGGGGCGGCGCTCGTCGTCCTGCCGAGCCCGGGCGGAGCTGTCCCCCGCACCTTCGCGCGCACGTTCAGCGGCGCCGCCGGCGGCGTGCCGTACGCCCTCATCCTGCTGGTGGCAGCGCTCGTCCTGGTCTGGCTGCCGCTGCGGCGCTCGCGTCTCGGCCTGGCCATGTACGCCCTGGGGAGCGACCCACAATCGGCGCGGCTCGCGGGCGTGGACGAGCGGCGGGCGCGGATGACGGCGTACGCGTTCGACGGCCTGTTCTGCGGCCTGGCCGGCATCGCCCTGTCGTCGCTCACCGCCTCGGGCGACCCGAACATTGGCGTGCCTTACACGTTGAACAGCATCGCGGCGATCATGATCGGAGGTGTTGCCCTCGCCGGCGGTCGGGGCTCCGCCCTCGGCGCGGTGGGCGCCGCCTTCTTCCTGTCGGGCTTGATCAGCTTCCTGTTCTTCTTTGGCGTGGACCCGAACTTTCAGATCGTGCTGCAGGGGCTCATCCTGATAGTCGTTACCGGCGCCGCCGCCGTCTTCCGCAGGGTCCGCGCGTGAGCGCCCTCGCGTCCCCGCGCGTCGAGGCCCCGAGCCGCGGCGTCGCCCTGCGCCGCTGGATGGTCGAGCGCCCACTGGCGACGCTGGCAGTTCTCCTGGTGGTCGAGCTGGTCTGCGCGAGCGCCATGGTCAAGGGCTTCTTCAGCATCGGCCAGCTGCCGGTGATCCTGCTGGCCGCGGCCATCGTGGGAACGTTCGCCGCCGGCCAGACAATGGCCGTGCTCACCGGGGGCATCGACCTGTCGGCATCGGCGGTCGCCACGGCGGCCGGCTTCGCGGCCGCCCAGGCCGACGACCGCGCCGCGGTGGCGATCCTCGGCGCGCTGCTCTTCGGGGCGCTGATCGGCGCCATCAACGGCGTCGGCGTCGGCTTCGTGGGCGTCCACCCGTTGATCATGACGCTCGGCGTTGGCGGCGCTCTGACGGGCGGGCTCCTGATCTACACGTCCCGCATGGTCCACGAGTCGGTTCCACCAGCGCTCGTCAAGGACCTGACCACTACCCGGATCTTCGACGTGGTGCCGAGTGGCGCGCTCGTCTGGCTGGGCACGGCCGCCCTGCTCCTGATCCTGCTGAACCGCACCCGGTTTGGACGCCTGGTCTACGCCGTCGGCGACAACGCGGAGGCGTGCCGCATCTCCGGCGTTCGCGTCGGCGCGGTGCTACTGCTGGTGTACACCATCGCCGGGATGTGCGCCGGTCTGGGCGGCCTGCTGCTCGCCGGCTACTCGAACTCCAGCTCGCTCGGCATGGGCGATCTGTACCTGCTGCCCTCGGTGGCCGCGGTGGTGATCGGCGGCACGTCGATCATGGGCGGCATCGGCGGCCTGTCCGGGACGGTGGCCGGCACGCTGATCCTGTCGGTGCTGGACACGCTGTTGAACGTGACGAACACGTCCAAGTCTGTCAGACAGCTCCTGTACGGCCTGGTCATCCTGCTGGTCGCGTCGGTCTACGGCAAGAGCGGTGACGAGCGCTAAATCGCTTAAGTATAAGTATTGGTGTGAAGGAGACGCGCCGGTGACCGTCCGCATCGCCATTCTGGGCTCCGGGTTCGTTGCCGACATGTACATGCAGGGGCTGCGGGAAGTCCCCGGCCAGCAGGTGGTCGTCAATGTGTCGCACACGCCTGATCGCGCCCGCGCCTTTGCCGACCGCTGGGGCATCGCCGACCACACCACTGACATGGCGGCGGCCGTCGGCCGGCCGGACGTTGACCTGGTCCTGATTGCCCTGCCGAACGACCTCCACCTGGAGGCGACGCGGATCGTGGCCCAGGCGAAGAAGCACGTCGTCTGCACCAAGCCGCTCGCGCGCACCGGAGCCGAGGCGCGGGAGATGCTGCGGCTGGTCGAGGACGCCGGCGTCCTCCACGGCTACGCCGAAACGGAGGTGTTCTCGCCGGCCGTCATGCGCATCCGCCAGCTCATCGACGCCGGCGGCATCGGGCGTATCTTCACCATGCGCTCCCGCGAAGCGCACTCGGGCCCACATGCGCCGCATTTCTGGGACCCGGCGCGCAGCGGCGGCGGCGCCCTCATGGACATGGGCTGCCACATGATCGAGGCGTTCCGCTACTTCCTCGGCAAGGACGACGCGCTCGTCGAGTGCATCGCGTGGGGCGGGCTGCTGGTCCATGGGGACAAGACGACGGCCGAAGACAACGCGGTGGCCATGATGAAGTTTGCCTCCGGTGCCCTCGGCGTGGCCGAGGTGTCGTGGGCGGCGCTGGGCGGGATGGACCTACGCAACGAGGTCTACGGCGACCGTGGGGCGGGCTTCACCGACGTTACCCGCGGGACACCGGTGCGGGCATTCACGCTGGGCGCGGCCGGCTACGTCATGGAGAAGGCGGACGCGGAGACCGGCTGGGTATTCCCCGTCCCGGACGAGGCGCGGGTGTACGGCTACCACGAGGAGATGCGCCACTTCGTCGAGTGCGTCGCCAGAGGGCAGCGGCCGCGGGAGACGTTCGCGGACGGCCGCGTCGTCAACAGCGCCATCGACGCCTGCTACCGCTCGATGACGTCCAAGCGCTGGGAGCCCGTCGCCGACTAGCCCGTTTTATTCACCGGCGTCTCAGTCGGCAGATGCGCCTCATTCAGCGACCCAGTTCAGCTGCATCTCGGCCCAGACGCCGTACTTGAACTCAGCGCAGGGCCCTTGCCGCGGCTCCATGAATAAAACCGGCTAGACGCACGGGCGGCTGTGATCGAATAGTGCCCTGGTTCACGAGGCCCTCGAGCGGCGGGAGCGCTTGCGGTACCCTCACCCGGCCGCGGCCGGTGAGGGTACCGCGAACAGCTACAGACCTGCTCTGCGCAGGCGGCTACTTCACCAGGCTCTTGCCCTTCAGGTACGCCGCCGCGACGTCCTTGGCGTCCTTGTGGTCCAGGCCGACCTGCTTGTTCATGTCGGTCAGGTCGTCGGTCGTGATCTTGGCGCTCACGCTGTTGGCCAACGCCTTGAGGTCGGCGCCCCGATTGAGCACGTCGTTCCGGACCACCGGCGCGACGTTGTCAGCCAGCTGCAGATGCTTGTCGTCGGCGAGCAGGACGAATCCCTTGAGGGCGATGTTGGGGTCGGTCGTGAACAGCTCGCCGACGTCCACGTCGCCCGAGTCCAGGGCCGCCACCGTGATGGGGCCGGCGGTGTCCAGCGCTTTAAAGTCTTTGAAGCCGGCCCCGTAGGTGTTCTTGAGCCCGATGGCGCAGAATGGCCGGTCGGGGCACTCCGGGGCGCCACCAAGCACCAGGTCCTTGGCGACCGGCGCGAGATCGCTCAGCTTGGCCAGGTGGTACTTGTCGGCCGTGGCCTTGGTCACGACGAAGCCGTTGGTATCCACCGCCTGGGCGAAGTCGAGAACTGTGACGTTCTTCGGCGTCATGACGTCCTGGAGCGCCTTCTGGGTGGCCGCGGGATCCGCCGTCGCCGCCGAGGTCTTGCCGGCCGCCTTGGCCAGGAAGGCTTCGGCGGTCGCGAGGTACTCCGGGTACATGTCGATCTGGCCGGATTCGAGAGCGGGCTCGACGATCTCGCGCGAACCCAGGTTGAGGTGGCGCTCGACGGTGTACCCGTTGGCCTCGAGGATCTGGGCGTACAGCTCACCCAGGATCACCTGCTCTGGGAAGTTGGCGGAGCCCATCTTCACGGTGGGCTTCGGCCCGCCCACGACCGCGGCGGCGGCTGGGCTGGCCGCGGGGCTGGCGGCCGGGCTCGCCAGCGGGCTGGCCACGGGGCTGGCTGCGGGGCTAGCCGCCGGACTGGCCGCGGGATTGGTGGCCGCGCTCGGGCTCGCCGCCGTGGCAACCGCCGGGCTGGCGGCCGCGGCGGGCTTGGTGGCCGGGGCCGTCGGCGGGGCGGTCGTCGGAGCTGTCGCGGTCGTCGGTGCGCCACCCGCCCCGCACGCACTCACGAAAACGAGCGCGAGCAGGGACGCCCCAGCGCTGAACCAGCGGGAATGCCGCATTGGGTTTATCTCCTTCTTGTCGCGCGCGACTCTCCGCCGCGCCGAGACATGATACCGGCGCGACGCCGGCGGACTACCGCGGGGGTCGCCACACAGGCGCTACGAAACACCGCTGGCTGGAGTGCGCTCCTGCCGGCCTGATCCCAGGCCGGCAACCCCTGGCGAGACGGCGGCGCGCTCGAACAGCGTGAAGCCGACCTCCGTCGCGATCGCCAGCAGCGCCACCAGCAGCGCGCCGACGAACAGACGCGGATAGTCCTGCCGCGCCAGCCCGTCCACGATGTACCGGCCCAGGCCGCCGCCGGCCACGATGGCGCCCAGCGTGGCCGTCGCGACGATGGCCACGGCCGCGTTGCGGACGCCGGCGATGATGAGCGGCGCCGCGATCGGCAGCTCCGCCCAGCCCAGCACCTGCCCCTCGCGCAAGCCCATGCCGCGGGCCGCCTCGACGATGTCGCGCTCGACCTCGCGGATCGCCACGTAGCTGTTGGTCATGATGGGTGGGATGCCCAGGGGCACCAGGGCAAAGAAGGTGGGCCAGAAGCCCAGCCCCAGGTGGAACGACAGCGCGATGGGCAGGGCGATGGCCAGCAGCGCCAGCGACGGCAAGGCCCGACCCACGTTGGCCACGTTGACGGCCAGAAAACCACCGCGGCCGGTGTGCCCGGCCAGGATGCCGAGCGGCGCCGCGATCAGCAGCGCGGCGGCCACCGCCACCGCCGAGATCACCAGGTGCTCGCCGACGCGGGTCGGGATGCCGTCCGAGCCACGCCAGTGCGCCGGATCGGCGAGCCACCCGGCCACGGTGAGGAGGAAGCTCACGCTCTATCGACTACCAATCACCGATCACCGACTGCCCACTACCGACTACCAACTACCGACTACCGACTACCGACTACCGACTGTGGGCCCAGGGCGTCGCCGCCCGCTGCAGCAGGACCAGGAGACCGTCGGCGACGACGGCCAGCAGCACGGACAGCACGGCGCCCACGACCAGCGGGGTAGCAAAGAACTGCTGGATGCCCTGGAGCACGAGAAAGCCCAGGCCGCCCTGACCGATCAGCGCTGTCACCGTCACCAGCCCGATGGTGGTCACCGTCGCCACGCGGATGCCGGCGATGATCACGGCGGTGGCCAGCGGCAGCTCGACCCGCCACAGCATCTCGCGCGGCGCATAGCCCATGCCGATGGCCGCCTGGCGCACGTCGTCCGGCACCGACCGAATCCCGCCGACGATGTTGCGCACCAGAATCAACAGGGTGTAGCTGACCAGCCCGATCTCCGCGGTGACCAGCGACAAGCCGGTGAACGGGACGAGCAAGGCGAAGAGCGCCAGGCTGGGGATCGTATACAGCACCCCGGAGACCCAGGTGATCGGCCCGTAGACACGCGGGCTGCGCAGAATCCAGAAGCTCAGCGCGAACGACAGCGCCAGCCCAACGCCGACGGCGATGCCCGTGAGGATGAGGTGCTCGACGATGCGCTCGCGGATGTCGGGCAGGTGGCTGAAGACCCAATCCCACAGGATGAGCGGCTCGCCGGACCTCATGGCACGGCCACCGGGTCCTGGGCGGGGGCGGTGCGGAAGGCGGCGCCGAGCGCGTCAACGGTCAGCGCGCCCAGGTACCGCCCGCCGTCGTCCACCACCACCGCTGTCTGGACAGCGCTCTCCAGGAGGCGGGACAGCGCGTCGCGCAGCGTCGTGTCCAGTTGGACGATGGGCGACGAGGGGTCGGCAAGGCCCGCCGCGAGGGGCTGCGCGGAGGACCGCAGCTGCTCGGCTCTCGCCCAGCCCAGCGGCCGGTCGGCCGCGTCCAGCACGAGCACCCAGTGGGCGTGGGCCGCGTCGGCCCGCTGCCGTACCGCGCCAGCAGGCTCCCCCTCACGCGCGGTCACGGCGGTGTCGAGCCTGGCGTCGGCGACAGTCATCAGGGCCAGGCGTTTCAAGCCGCGGTCGCTGCCGACGAAGCGGCCGACGAACTCGCTGGCCGGGTTCAACAGCAGCTCGGCCGGCCGGGCGTACTGGGCGAGGTGGCCGCCCTGCTGCATGACGGCCACACGGTCGCCCATCTTGATGGCTTCGTCGATGTCGTGGGTGACGAAGAGAACGGTGGTGCGCAGCGTGCGGTGCAGGCGCAGAAACTCGTTCTGCAGGCGGTCGCGCACGATCGGGTCGACGGCGCCGAAAGGCTCGTCCATGAGCATGACCGGGGGATCGGCGGCCATCGCCCGGGCCACGCCCACGCGCTGGCGTTCGCCGCCGGAGAGCTGCGCCGGGTAGCGCTTGCCCACCTTCGCCGGGTCCAGACCAATGAGGGTGAGCAGCTCCTCGACGCGGGCGCGGATGCGGTCTTTGGGCCAGCCGAGGAGGCGCGGCACGGTGGCCACGTTGTCGGCGATGGTCTGGTGCGGGAACAGCCCGACCTGCTGGATGACGTAGCCGATGCGCCGCCGCAGGCTGGTCACCTCCATGCTGCCCACCGCCGCGCCGTCGATCAACACCTCGCCGCTGGTCGGTTCCACCAGGCGGTTGACCATCTTGAGGGAGGTGGTCTTGCCGCAGCCGCTGGGCCCGACCAGGACGCAGATCTCGCCCGGTGGCACCAGCAGCGACAGGTCGTTGACGGCGCCGGGTGTCGCCGCGCTGTTTCTGTCCCTGTCTCTGTCAGCGGTGTCGTACCGCTTGGTAACGTGGCGAAACTCGACGGCGGCGCCGCCACTGCCGCGCGTCTCGGCTACGTTCACTTTTCTGCCCCCGCCCCCGCCCCCGCCCGCGGCAGCCGCTCGCCGGCGCGTACCGCGACGGGCAGCCGGTTCTCCGGTGGCGCCAGTGGACAGACCCAGCGCGCGTCGTAGGTGCAGGACGGGTGGTAGGCGTAGTTGAAGTCGAGCACGAGCGTCCCCGCGGCGCCGTCCTGGCCGAGGTCGGCGCTCTTGATGGTATCCAGCAGGTAGCGACCGCCGCCGTACGTGTCGCCGCCGCTGGTCCCATCGCGGAACGGCACGAACAGGCCGCCGGCGTACCCGGCAACCCAGTAGGTGGCCAACGAAAGGGTGCGGCCGGCCAGGGTGAAGTCCAAGCGCCCGACGCGCGCCAGCGCGACCTGGTCCGACTCCAGCTGGGCCACCGCGGCATGCTCTGGGGCGTCCTCGTGAAGGTGGGCGGCGACGCGCACGTGAGGGTCGTATGGCCAGTAGGGGAGTCCGGCGAAGCTGGCGCGCTGCTCGGGTGGCAGCGGGCTCTGCGGGTGGCTACGGAACAGCCCGTCCTTCTGGTGGCGAAACCAGGTGAGGGTCTCGCCGGTCGGCGGGCGGCGCCGCAGGTCGACGAACAGCTCGGCCACGCGCCGACGCCAGTCGAGGAGCTCGTAGTAGGTCATGGCAGTCGGGTCCGGTGCGGTCGCCGCGGATTCTACCCATCCGCTGACCGGGGCACGGGTTCTTTAATCTTTCATCTTCAATCACTTGATCGCCAATTCGCAAAGGCCATGTGCCGCGACCACCGCTGCTGGCCGGCGCAACTCCGCGCGGGCTGGCTACGTCCCATCCCCGTGCGCCCCCAGACGGGACGTCCGCCGACGCCCGCCGCCCCGGGCGACCGGGCGGCCCTGCCCTTCCTTCCTCTCCTGCTGATCACGCTGGGCCTGGCCCTGTTCCTGGGCAACTTCGCGCCTGAGCGCGTGCGCGCTGGCCTGGTGCTGCTCGGGATCGGCGCCGCCTTCGTGGTGGCGCGTGTGGCCAGCGGGCGGTACGGCTACGCCGTGCCCGGGGGCGTGCTGCTGGCGCTCGGCGCGTTCGCCCTCCTGGAGGCGGCGCGGCCCGGCGGCGCCCCGACCCGCGAGACGCGCGGCCTGTTCTTCGTGGTGCTCGGCTTCGGCTTCCTGGCCGTCTACGCCCTCGGCGCCCGCCCGTGGGCCGTGTGGCCGCTCTTCCCCGGCCTCGTCCTGCTCGCGGTCGGTCTGGCGCTGGGCGCCCCGGCCTACACCTGGCCGCTGGCGCCATTCGCCTGGATCGGCAGCTACTGGCCCGTGGTCCTCGTCCTGGTCGGCGTCTGGCTGCTGTTCCACAACCACGTGCCACACCGCCTGCGGCGCCCCATCACCGCCGTCGGCGTCGTGCTCATCGTGGCCTACGCGCTGGTCGCCGCCATGGCAGCGGTGGGCACGGGCGTCGGCCGCTTCGCCGGCGCGGGCGTCCCGATCCTGTACTGTTAATGTCTAATTTCTAGCCTGCGACGCTCAACGCTTAACGGCTTAACGTTCAGGCTGACTCGAGCGGCGCGGACGCATGCAGCCCTCGCCCCCATGCAAGGAGAGCCACATGCCCCACCCCGGCAGCGCGCCCGCCGCCTCCCGACCGGCCGCGCCGACCGCCTACCACGAGCTGCCCCGCCAGGCGCTCATCCTCACCATCGTCGGCCTGATGCTGGCCCTGCTCCTGTCCGCGCTCGACCAGACCATCGTCGGCACGGCCATGCCGCGCATCATCGCCGACCTCCACGGCTTCGACCACTACGCCTGGGTCACGACCGCGTACCTGCTGACCAGTACCGCCAGCGTCCCCATCGTCGGCAAGCTGTCCGACCTGTACGGCCGCAAGCTCTTCCTGCTCGGCGGGGCCGCTGCCTTCATCTTCACCTCGGCGCTGTGCGGTCTCTCCCAGGACATGACCCAGCTCATCGTGTTCCGTGGCTTGCAGGGGATCGCCGGCGGCGTCCTCACCGCCACGGTGTTCACTGTCATCTCCTCCCTGGTGCCGCCGGCCCAGCGCGGCAAGATCCAGGGCGCCTTCAGCGGGGTCTTCGCCTTCTCCAGCATCATCGGCCCGCTCCTGGGCGGCTACCTCACCGATCAGCTCAGCTGGCGCTGGGTCTTCTACGTGAACCTGCCCGTCGGCCTGATCGCCCTGGCCGTCCTCTGGTTCTCCTTCCCGAACATCCGGCCCAGCGTCGCCTCCCGCCAGATCGACTACCTCGGCGCCGGCGCCCTCGTGCTCGGCGTCGTGCCGCTGCTGCTGGCCCTCTCGTGGGGCGGCACTGAGTACCCCTGGACCTCCGCCCCGATCGTCGGGCTGCTCCTGCTCGCGCTGGTGATGATCCCCGTCTTCGTCGGCATCGAGGCCCGCGTGCCCGAGCCGATCATCCCGCTGGCGCTGTTCAAGAACCGCATAGTCAGCGTGGCGGCGATCGCTCTGGCCATCATGTCCATCGGCATGTTCGGCGCCATCCTGTACGTCCCACTGTTCATCCAGGGGGTTATCGGCACCTCGGCCACCCACAGCGGCTCGGTCATGACTCCCATGATGGTCACGATGATTCTGGGCAGCTTGACGGGCGGCCAGATCATCAGCCGCACCGGGCGGTACCAGATCGTGGGCCTGTTCGGGCTGACAGTCACCGCCATCGGCATGCTGCTGCTCGGCGGCATGGGGCCCGACACGGACTCGGGCACCGTCGTGCGCAACATGCTGGTCCTGGGCATGGGGCTCGGCCCGACGATGCCGGTGTTCACGCTCGCGGCCCAGAACGCGGTGCGCTTCGAGCAGCTGGGCGTGGTGACGTCGCTGACCCAGTTCGCCCGCTCCATCGGCGGCACCCTGGGCGCCGCCCTGTTCGGGGCCCTGCTGACCAACCGGTTCGCCCCGGCGTTCGCCGCCAACGTGCCCGCTGACGTGCAGGCGGCCGTGCCGGCGCCGCTGCTCGACCAGTTCCACAATCCGCAGCTGCTGCTGAACCCGCAGGCGGCCGGCGTCATCGAGGGGCAGTTCGCCGCCCTGGGCCCGCGCAGCCAGCAGCTGTACGAGGGCGTCTTCGGGGCGGTCAGGATCGCCCTGGCGACGTCGCTCCACGAGGTCTTCCTGTTCGGCGCGGTCGTCGTGGCTGTTGGCGCCGTGGCGACGCTGTTCCTCGAGGAGATCCCGCTGCGCAAGAGTTTTAACCCTAACCCTAACCCTACCCCCAATCCCAGTCCCAACCCTAGCCCCAATCCCAACCCGAACCCGAACCCGAACGCGGCCCAAGCCCTGGCTCCGGCGGCCGCGGCGAGCCGGCGGGGCGCCCCGGAGGCCGCCGCCACGGCGCCTCACCGGTGATGGGCCGCCCGCGCTACCCTGATACCCGACACGGAATACGGACACGCGTGCGTGAAAGAGTGAGGGAGGGACATCATGGCCATTGCCGTCAGCGCCACCCAGGGAGCACCGGCCACCGCCCAGCGCATGGCCCAGGCGGCGCTACGCTTCCGCGACGCCCTGAACGATGCGCAGCGGAAGCTCGCCCTGTTCCCGTTCCACGGGGACGAGCGCTACTTCTGGCACTACACGCCAGTGAGCCGGAACGGTCTGCGCCTGATCAACATGACCCACGAGCAGCAGCGGCTCGCCCACGAGCTGCTGGCGACCGGGCTGAGCGCGCGCGGCGCCCGCACCGTCCAGCAGATCATCGCGCTCGAGCCGATTCTGCGCGAGACCGAGCGCGTTGATGGCTTACCCAGCCCCTGGGTGCGCGACCCGGAGCTGTACTGGTTCAGCCTCTTCGGCGAGCCGGGTGGCGCGGACCCGTGGGCCTGGCGCGTCGGCGGCCACCACATCGGCATCCACTTCACGATCGTCGACCGCGACCGGATCGCCTCCACGCCGCTCTTTTTCGGCGCCAACCCGGCGGAGGTGCGCCACGGGCCCGAGACGGGGCTGCGCGCGTTGGCCGACGAGGAGGACCGCGCGCGGGCCCTGCTGAACAGCCTGGACGCGCAGCAACGGGGGACGGCGCTCTTCGCCGACGTGGCGCCTGCCGACCTGCTGACGGAGAACCATCGTCGCGCCGAGCCGTGGATTCTGCCCGGGGGGCTGGCGTACGCGGCTATGACTGGCGAGCAGCGGAGCCACCTGGTCGGGCTCATCCGCCACTACGTGGGGCGGGCGACCGACGAGCTGGCCGATCAGGAGTGGGCGCGTATCGAAGCGGCGGGCCTGGAGCCGGTGACGTTCGCCTGGGCCGGGCCGGGCGAGCCGGGCCACGGGCACTACTACACGATCAAGGGGCCGTTCTGGATGATCGAATACGACAACACCCAGGACAATGCCAACCACATCCACTCGGTCTGGCGGGACTTCACCAACGACTGGGGCGAGGATCTGCTGGCGCAGCACTACCGCGTGTCCCACGGGGCGCGTTAGCGCGACTACTGGCCGCTCAGGCGGGCCTCCAGGCCCGCCTTGACGGCCGGCCACTCGTCGTCCAGGACGCTGAAGTACACCGAGTCCCGGATGTACGTGCCGTCCTGGGTGAGCGTGTGCTTGCGCAGCGTCCCCTCCGGCTGCGCGCCCAGGCGCAGGATCGCCGCCCGCGACCGCGCGTTGCGCTCGTCCGTCTTCAGCTGCACCCGCACGCAACCGAGCGTCTGAAAGGCGTGGCGCATCAGCAGCAGCTTGCACTCGGGGTTGACGGCCGAGGCCCAGGCCGAGCGGGCGTACCAGGTGTGGCCAATCTCGATGCCGCGGTCGGCTGGCCGGTAGTCCATCAGGCGCGTGCTGCCGACGGCCCGGCCCGTCGCCCTGTCGATGACCGCGAACGGCAAACAGAGGCCGCCCTCGCGACTCGCCAGGGCGCTCTCCAGCCAGGCGCCGAAGTCGGCCGCGGAGCGGACGCGTAGGGGCAGCCACTCCCAGATCTCAGGCGCGGCCAGGGCGGCAGCGCGCAGGTCGTCGCCGTGCTGCCGGCCGAGCGGCGCCAGCGTCACCACGTGGCCCTGGAGAACGATGGGCTCGAGTGTCGGCGGGCAGGGCGGGGCGTTCGGGGCGTGCATGGTGAGGTGCTGTACTGTCTAGAGTTTAGAGTGCACAGGGGAAGGCTGGAGGCTGGAGGAAAGCGGCGCAATGGCGATCAATGGCACCTACCGGCCGTCGACTCGGCGCGCGGCGCACCCGGACAATCGTGGCCGCGTTCTGGCCGCGGTGGGAGCTGCGCTGTTGCTGCTCGGTGTGGCGGGCAGCTACCTGACGAACGCCCAGATGGTGGCCATCGAGGACAGTGGCGGCCAGCGGCTCTCGGAGGTTGGCTCCGCCCTGACGCGGCTCCTGCCGAGCATCCTGACCAGCCTCAGCAAGTCGAACGCCGCGTTCAACTCGCCGGGCCGGGCCAGCGGCGGCTCTCTCCGCGGCTCGGTGACCTACGTCGACGCCAAACGGGCCCTGGAGCGATGGGTCGCCACGGCCGGCCTGGGGCTGGCGCTGCTGCTGTTTGGCCTGGAGGACCTCAACGGCCCGGCGCCAGCGAGCGCCACCGGCGGCGGTCCGGCGCGGGCCGCGATCGGCGCGGACATCGCCCGCCTCGTGCTCATGGCGGCGATCGTCTGGGGCGCTTTCTCCATCTTTGAGACCGGCTAGCTGCGCCGCCCGAGGTACTCGCCACTGTCAGCCAGCGGCTAGCGTGCCCCACGAGCCCGCCGACGACGCTATGGTCCCGCCCGACGCTGTCGGACTCCGGTGGATCGGGCATGCCACCGTCCTGATCGCGCTGGATGGCAGCCGCATCCTGACAGATCCGGTGCTGCTCGACCGCGTCGGCTTCTTGCGCCGACACGGTCCGGCGATTCGGCCGGCCTGGTACGCCGCGGTCGACGCGGTCCTCATCTCGCACCTCCACCGCGACCACCTCCATCTGCCGTCCCTCGCGCTACTCGGCCGCGGAGTGCGGCTCATCGTGCCGCGCGGGGCGGCGCCGGTCCTGCACGGGGCCGGGTTCCGCAACGTCGAGGAGCTGGCCATCGGCGGCACCCGCCTGGTTGGCCGGCTCGAGGTCCGCGCCACGCCCGCCAACCACTCCGGATTCCGACCCCCGTTCGGTCCCACCGCCGAGGCGGTCGGCTACGTCGTCCAGGGGTCGCGCAGCGTCTACTTCGCCGGCGACACCGACCTGTTTCCCGAGATGGCCGACCTGGCGCCCATGCTGGACCTGGCGCTGCTGCCGGTAGGCGGCTGGGGCCCGACGCTGGGAGCCGGGCACCTGGACCCGCTCCGCGCGGCCGAGGCGCTGGCCCGCATCCGGCCCTCGTCGAGCGTGCCGATCCATTGGGGCACCCTGTGGCCGGTTGGCCTGGGCTGGCTCCGCCCCGAGCTGTTCTCCCAGCCAGCCCAGCGATTCGCGGGCCACGCGGCCGTGTTGGCGCCCGGGGTGGAGATCGTCCGCCTGCGGCCCGGGGAAGCGCGCCACGTCGCCGTCCCGCGGGCGGCGCCTGGCCGGGCGCCATGAGGCACCTGTGGGGCTGGACCCTTGGCATCCTCGCCCTCTGGGGTGACGAGCTTCGCGTCGTCGCCTCCGGCCGGCGCCACCTGCTGCGACGCGTCCTGCTGATCGGGGCGCTCCAGGCGGTCGGCCTCCGGCTGCTGGCCGACCTCGTGCCTGGCTTCCAGGTCGCCAGCTGGGGCGCGGCCCTGCTGGCCGCGGCCGCCATCGCGCTGCTCAACGCCGGGCTGTGGCCCGTCCTGCTGTACCTCACGCTGCCGCTCAGCGTCCTCACCTTCGGCCTGTTCGCGGTGCTCGTCAACGCTGGGCTCCTGCTGCTGGCGGCGCGGCTGGTCCCGGGCGTGGCGCTGGACGGTGTCAGGGCGGCGCTGTGGAGCGGGGTTGGCCTGGCCGCGATCAACACGGTCGTCTCGATCCTGTTCGACGCCAGCGACGACGAGTCCTTCTACCGGCAGGTGGTCGCGCGGGCGGCGCGCCGGGGGACGGCAACCCCACCAGGCCCGGCCGCGCCCGGCCTGGTGATCGTCCAGATCGACGGTCTGGCCGGGGGTGTGCTCGAGTTCGCGGTGCGCACCGGCTTGATGCCGACTCTGGCGCGCTGGCTCCGCCGCGGCAGCCACCGGGTCGTGCCGTGGGAGTGCGCGCTGCCATCGCAGACCTCGGCGAGCCAGGCGGGCCTCCTCTACGGCGACAACTTCGACATCCCTGCCTTCCGCTGGTACGAGAAGGACGCGCGCCGGCTGATGGTGTCCAACCGCCCCGCCGACGCCGCCGAGATCAGCCGCCGCCTGTCCCGAGGCCGTGGCCTGCTCAGCCCGGAAGGGTCGAGCGTCAGCAACCTGCTCTCGGGTGACGCCCAGCGGAGCGCGCTCACCATCAGCGCCCTCGGTGTTCCGGAGAGGCGCGGCCTGCGTTCGGCCGACGTCCTCGCCTACTTCCTCGACCCGTACACGGTCTCGCGCGCGCTGCTGATGAGCGTCTGGGAGATCCTGGTGGAGCTGTGGCAGGCGCATCGGGCCCAGGTCCGCGACGTCCAGCCGAGGATCGACCGCGGCGGGGCGTTCCCGGTGCTGCGCGCCGTTGCCTGCGTGCTGCTGCGCGACCTGACGACGGCGCTGGTGCTCGAGGACCTGTACCGGGGCGTGCCGGTCATCTACACCGACTACGTCGCCTACGACGAGCTGGCGCACCACGCCGGCCCGGAGCGTCCGGAGGCCCTGAACACCCTGGCCGAGATCGACCGCCAGATCGCCGCGCTCGAGCGGGCCGCCCGCGGCGCGGCCCGTCAGTACCAGTTCGTCGTCCTGTCCGACCACGGCCAGAGCCAGGGCGCCACCTTCCGCCAACGCTACGGGCTGACGCTCGAGGCGCTGGTGCGCTCGCTGATGGGCCCGGGCGCCTCGGTCCACCACGCGACGGGCGCCCACGAGGGCTGGGGCCACGTCAACACGCTCCTGTCCGAGGTGGCGGCGGTGCCGAGCCACCTGGTCACGCGGCTGCTGAGGCGCCTGCTGCGCCGGCGTCTGCGGGACGGCTCGGTGGAGCTGGGGCCCGACCGCGGGCTCGGGCCCGGGCTCGGGCTGGGGACGGGGACAGAGGCGCCGGCCGACGTGGTCGTCTGCGCCTCCGGCAACCTGGGGCTCGTGTACCTGGCCAGCGACGCGACGCGGCTGAGCCGCGAGGCGATCGACGCCCGTTACCCGGGGCTGATCGACGGTCTGGTGGCCCACCCCGGCGTCGGCCTGGTCCTCGTCGGCTCGTCGGAGCGCGGGCCGGTGGTCGTCGGGCGGGACGGCGTCAGGTACCTGGCCGACGACCGGGTGGAGGGCAGCGACCCGCTGGCGCGCTTCGGGCCACACGCCTGCGCCCACCTGCGCCGCCTGGACACATTCCCCCACGTCGGCGACCTTGTCGTCGTCAGCCAGCTCGACGTCGCCACGGGCGAGGTGGCCGCCTTCGAGGAGCTGGTCGGCTCGCACGGGGGCCTCGGCGGGCCACAGACAAGCCCCTTCCTGGTGTTCCCCGCCGCCTGGGAGCCGGGGGACGGGGATCTGGTCGGCGCCCCCGCCGTGCACGGCCTGCTACAAACCTGGCGCGATCACCTGGGGTGCGCGACTGGGAGGCAGCGCGGATCGATCTCGCAACAGGAGCCCTCATCGCCGTGATCGGTGGCCTCCACCTGTAAGGTGGCATGCTTGATCCCGAAGCGTCGCGCGAGCACCGCGAGCACGTCGTGGAGCACCTCGGCTGAAGGTCGTCCGCCGGCTCGGATGTGGCCGCTCATCGATACGAAGCCGCTGGTGATCGTCCACACGTGGAGGTCGTGGACAGACTGGACGTTGGGAACCGCGCACAGCGCGCCACGCATCTCTTCGAGATCCATCCCGCGGGGTGTCGCCTCCAGGAGCACATCCGTGACGTCCCGCAGCAGCCCCCAGGCACGAGGCAGGATCAAGAGCGCGATGACCACCGAGATGAGGGGGTCGACGACGTACCAGCCGGTCAGCAGGATGGTGGCCGCGGCCAGCATGGTCCCGATGGCGCCAACCATGTCGCCCAGGACCTCGAGGAAGGCGCCTTTGACGTTGAGCGACGCCTCGCTGCCCGCGTGCAGCAGCCGGACGCCAGCCAGCGTGACCACGAGCCCACCAGTCGCCACCAGGAGCATGGGGAACGCCTGCACTGCCTGAGGCTGGGCCAGACGCTGCCAGGCCTCGACGAGGATGTAAGCGGCGACCAGCAGAAGGAGCAGCGCGTTCCCGAACGCGCTCAGGATCTCGATACGGTAGAAGCCGAAGGTCTTGTCGGAGGTGGCCGGGCGACGGGCGAACCGGATGGCCAGCAGCGCCATGCCGAGCCCGAGCGCATCGGTCAGCATGTGTCCCGCGTCGGCGACGAGGGCGAGCGCGTGGGTGGCCACGCCGCCGGCGACCTCGGCCGCGGCGTACAGGAGCGTCAGCCCGAGGACGATGAGCAGCCGCCGCTGGTGCTCCGCCCCGAGGGCACGGTGCGGCGAGCCCCCGTGGCCGGTCCCGGTCATCGAGCGCCCGCCTGGCCGGTCGCGCCGGCCGATTCGTCGCGGTGGCCGAGGGCCATGGCTAGCAACGCCCGGACGTGGTCGTCTTCGAGGCTGTAGTAGACCATCTTGCCCACGCGGCGGCCGCGGACGATGCGAAGCGCGCGGAGCAAGCGCAGGTGCTGCGAGACGGCCGGCTCGGACACCCCGACGACCTGCGCCAGATCGCAGACACACAGCGGCTGGTCCATCAGGGTGTGGACGATCTTTGACCGGGTGGGATCGCCGAGAGCGCGGAAGGTCTCGGACAGGTCCACGTACGCCTGATCGTCGAGGAGGCGCCGTCGCGCGTCAGCCACGCGGTCGGGATGGACGATGCGGACGACGCAGTCGGCCGGCGCGGCTGGCAGCAGCCGTGGCGGCGCGGCGCCCGGCCCGGCGGAGGACGTGGTCGTCGTCGTGCTCGTAGCCGTCATCTGCGCAACTACTTAATCTAAGCTCCCAGTCTCATGCTAGCACGTGCCGCACGATAGCCGGCCAGACGACGGACGAACGCCCGTCTCGGCGCGTGCCCGCCATCTCGCAGGAGAACGGCGCCCTACTGAAGTGCTGAGTGCTGAGTGCTGAGTGCTCAGTCCCGGCTGAACCGCACGTTGACGGACCCGTCGTTCACCTCCAGCTCCGCGCTCAATCCATAGGCTTCAGCCAGGCCGTCGACGAGGGCGCCCAGCGAGCGGACGCTGTCCGCGTCGCAACCCTGGTCAGCGGTCACGCTGATCGCCGCCATCTCCGTCGCCGGCGCGTTGGCGAGCGTCCGGCAGGCGACGGAGAGCGCGTCGGCGCGGCGTGAGAGCTCACGGCCGGCTGGCGCGCGGAGACCAGGTTCACCAGACTCCGGCATCGCCCTCTGCGCCCGGCGGGTCGCGTGCCGGCCATGTGCTCCCGCGACCGCTGTGGGCGAGGCCACCAGGGCGTGGTCGCGAGCCTGGCGTGGGAAGCGGAAGTTCATCCTTACAGTGTCCGCACGCACCCTCACAATGAGGTCAACGCACACGACAGCTTGCTCAAAATCTTCTCAACGCTGGAAGGTGGCGCCGATGCGATCCGACCGGCAGGCGAAGCCCGCGGCGGCGCGGCGGCGCTCTCAGCCCTGCCAGATCTCCTCGGTTGTTGCCACGAGCGAGTCGTACGCCGACTGGACGTCCCTTCGGTCGGATTCCTCGGCAACCGACTCCTCACTTGCGCGACGCACCATCCTGGCGTGGTGCAGCAGCACCTCGCGCTGTTCAGGGGTCGAGACGACAGCCATGACCTTTTGAAGATTCTCCAATTGGCGGATGAGGATGGCTGGCATCCCGCGCCCCGCCTGGCGGATCTTGTCGGTCGCGCCCTTCAGCAGGCGCTCGTAGCTGATCGCCGGCTCGATGAGCCGGACGTTGCCTGAGGCGTCGCAGTAGATGCCGCTCGGGAGCGCCTGGGTGTACGCGTGACACAAGCAATCACCGAGCCAATCGATACAGTTCAGGGCCGTGAACGTATCGTTCACGGCTGGCGACAAGGCTCGGATGGCCACCTCCACCAATTGGTCGATGGCGAAGCCGGGATCCTGCGTGAGCGTGCGGTTCGACCCCACAATGTGCGCGCGGTTGAGCGCTCGTGACACAGGGACAATGGCCGGTGGCGGCTGGACGAAGGCAAGTGGCTGGCCGGCGACGACGAAGTGTCCAGGACGGTAGATCAGCCGGATCACGGCATCCGACTCGGTGGCAATCTCGACGAGGTGCTTGTAGCCGACCGCCTGCAAGAAGCCGCTCGCCTGTGCCGCGACAGGATCGCCGACGTCCAGACCGTGGCCGCGCCCGTCGCCGGCGTCCCGCTCCGGGGAAGCCTGCACGAGCTGCCACTCGTCGGCTTGCATGTGCGCGAGCGTCGTACGGAAATCCCTGGCAATACCGGATACAACCGATGTCAACTGGATCGACATCGCCACGTGGTCGATAAAGTAGATGAGTACGCCAAGATCGACCAGCGCCAGAGCCGCCGCCACAGTGGCGGACAAGTGCGGAATGAAGGCACGAGGCGGATCGGTTACCGATTCCAGCGCAAGAACCGAATAGACGAACGTCGCGACGAACACCCCCAGGCTGATCTGGGTTCCGGTATCGCGGATGAAGTTGCGCAACATCCGGGGGCCAAATTGCTGGGACGCCAGCTGCAACACCAGGATCGTGATCGAAAAGACCACGCCGGCGACAGTTATGGCGGCGGCCGCGATGGCGATGAGTATCTGGCGGACGGTGTCGGCGCCTCCGGAGCTGACCCACCCCGGCAGCGTTATCTCGCCCGCGGCTGCCGCGAGGTCGACGCGGTACGTGGCCGCGAACAGCGCGACTATCAGCACCACCATCAGCGTGGGCACGGCCCAGAGATTGGTGCGGGCAGCCTCCCAGCTGGATCGGGAAAGCAGCCTGGCCTTAGGACCGCGCCTGCGCGCCACGGGGCGGCTTCAGCTGGTCCTGCGCCGCGCCAGCGTGGCGGTGGCACGGCGGAGCGCCGCTGCCAGCGACGCGCCGAAGAGCAGCAGCCAGAAGCCGCCCACGAACACGACAAGGCGCGCTGGCAGCCCGGCCAGTGGGTTGCTGGGCTCGACCTGGTCCGCCAGCAGCGGCGCGGCAGGCGACGGATTGTCGGGCAGCGGCTCTGGCACGAACGCTGGGGCGGGCGCTAGCTCCGGGGCCGGGGCCGGGGCGGGGGCGGAAATGAGCGCGGTAGGTTTGGGTAGCGGCGTCGGCCGCGACGCGTCCATGACGGGACCCCCGCGGCCGGCTCGGGCCGGGCGGGTGCTCTCCTCCACCGCCACGGCAGGCGCCGGGCGCGCCATGAAGGCAACTGCCAGGCGCGGGATGGACGCGTTCTGCCAGGCTGCCTCGAGCTGCGAGCTGGAAACCTCCAGCCCGTAGCCGAGGGAGGTCGAAAAGGTGCCGTCGTTGTAGATGAAGCCGTCTGGCGTCAGCCCCACGATGACGATGTAATGGTCGAGATCGGAGTAGAGCGGATCCTCGCCCGGCATGGCGCGTGAGTCCACCAACGTCACCACCGGGTGGCCGTGAGCCACGTGGTCGCGCACCTCGTGGGGGGTCCACTGGCGGTAGGTGTAGGGCGCGCCAAACAGGTCCATGGGGAGCAGCCCGTTGCCCCAGCCGACGTTGGCGATGTCCATGAGGTCGCCGCTCGGGTCGTCGGCCGCCACGTCGGAGACCGCCGCGACGGCGTCTGGATCGGCAGCCCCGAAGCTAGCCGCGACCATCGCCATCGCCGCCGCCGCCTGGCTGGCGGCGCGCGGGCCGCCCACCGGCACGCGCGGGTGGAAAGGGACGCCGAGCCACAGGGTGCCGGCGCCGAGCGTGCGCCAGCGCGGCTCCGCGCCGGTGTCCCGACCGGCCGCGTACCGCAGCGGTGGCCCCGTCTCTGGCGACACCGCGGCGTCGAGAACCTGGGGCACGGGCGCGTCTGGCGCCATGTGGTCGTAGCGGACGGCGAAGGCGAGGACCATGTCCACGTACCAGTCCGCATGGTTGTAGGCGAACAGGGCGCCGCGCAGGTCGTGCGCCGCGCCGGCGCCGCACAGGTAGCGCGCGATGGCCGGCAGCGCGTCGCGGTAGTCGTAGGCGTTGCCCTGGCCGCCGAAGGCGTCCCAGCTGCTGGGCAGGAACTGGCCGTAGCCGATCGCGCCGGCCGAGGACGTGTTCATGTTCCGTCCGAAGTCGGACTCCACGCGCGCGATGGCGGCAAGAAGCTGCCAGGGCAGGCCGCAGCGGGACTCGGCGGCCGCGCGGTGGATCATGGCGAGATGGGCGGCGACGTCGGTCGGGACGAAGGCCGACCAGTACTCGGGCGAGCTCCGCGGGTCGGCCTCGGCGTCGCCAGCAGCGCCGGCGTCGCCCGGGGGGGCTGCCACCGCGGATGGCGTTGGGGCGCTGGACTGGCTGGCGCTCGCCGTGGCCGGGGTGGCGACTGGCGAGGCGACAGTCGCGGTGGGCGACGGAGCGGCCCTGGTAGCGGTGGCTGCGACGGTCGGCGCACGGGTGGGCGCGGGCGTGGCAGTGGCAGGTGTGGGCGTCGGCGGGGTCGGAGCGGGCGCGGTGGCGCGGGCGGTAGCGGCCGGAGAGGCCGGAACGGGGATAGGGGTAGGGATGGGGGCCGCGGAGGCGGGCGTAGCCAGGGCCAGGGCCAGGGCAAGGGCAAGGAAAACCAGCGCGACCGACAGCCGGCCCCGCACACGAACAACCACCATTCTTCTCTGTTGTCAGCCTACCATCGCGTAGGCGGCCCGACGCCGCCAGGCCGGCGGGAGCAGCCGCGGGGCAGTCGGTGGGGTAAGGCGGCCGGGTCAGGGGGCGCGGCGCGTCACGTGAGCGGTGGCGGCTAGCTCGTACAGCGCGTCGGCGCGATCCGTCCACGCCGCGCCCGCCGCGACCGCGCGGCGCGCCCCCTGCTGCACCGGGCTGTCCTCAGCGAGCGCCGCCTCGACCGCGGCCACGAACTCCGACGCTCGCCGGGCGATCCGCACCAGCGGCTCGTAGGCGCGCACCGCCGGCACGTCCGTCGAGACGACCGGGCGCCCGGCCGCCAGGTATTCGAGCGTCTTGACCGGCGTGCACGCCCGGGCCCACGGGGTGTCCGCGTACGGGATCAGGCACACGTCGGCCGCCTGCACGTACGCCGGCAGGTCGTCGTACGAGCGACGCCCGAGGCGGTACACGTTCGGGTGCGGCACGTGGGCCGGGCAGACGGACAGCTCCGGCCCCACCAGCACGATGGACCAGCCAGGTCGCAGCCGCGCGACCTCGTCCAGGAGAGCGAAGTCGAGACGCTCGTCGATCCCCCCGGCGCACAGCAGGAGGGGGTGTGGCAGCGGTGCCAGCTCGCGCGGGCACGCCGTCTGGCGGGCGAAGTGGGCCGCGTCCACGCCCTGGCCGACGACGGCGATGTCCTGTCGCAGGGGCGCTTTCAGCCGCCGCAGCGCGTCGGACGGGGTCACCATCACGTCCACGTGGCGGGCCAGCTCGGCCTCGCTGGCGCGGATCGAGCGGTCGACGGCCGGGATCGCTGTCAGGTCGTCCATGCAGTCGTAGACCGAGGCCGTCTCTCCCAGGTGGCCGACCAGGTCGATGGAAGCCGCGGTGGGGATCGAGATGAACAGGAGGGGCTCGGCCAGCCCGAGGTCCCTGGCCTGGCCGCGGACCGCGTCACGCAACAGGAAGCGATTGATGGCCCGGGCCAGGCGGGAGCGGTGGAACGGCAGGACCAGTGGGGAGAAGACCCACAGGTTGGGCCCGGCCTGGTACCGACCGGCGACGCCGCGGCGCACACGCCGCAGCAGGCGCCCCAGATCGCGGGCGCCGACGGCACGGAGACCTGTCGTCTCGACGTAGAGGACGGGCAGCCGCTCGGCGAAGGCGCGCGCCAGCTGCTGCGGCCGGGCCATGTGGTACGTCCAGTCGAAGCTCGAGAGGTAGACGACGCTGCTGATGGACGAGCGCGCGGGCGAGCCGTGGGCCGCGCGCGGCGCGCTGGTGCGCGACCCCTGCCCGGCGAGGCGGTCGCCGGCGGCGATCGTGCCCAACAGGAGCCACAGGAAGAGTCCCGGCTTCTCGCCTGGGCCAATCGCGTCGGTCAGGCCGTACGCCAGGTACGCCAGGAGGCCGCAGGCGACGCCCGCCATCAGGCCGCGGGCGCGGGCGGTCGGCCCGAGCCGAACGGCCCGCCACGTCAGCCGCAGGGCGCCCGCCACGAGCGCCAGGAACGCCCCGAGTCCCGGCAGGCCCAGGTCGAGCGCAAACTGGAGGTACAGGTTGTGGGCGTGCGGGACCTCCACGCCCAGCGTGGGCGCCAACGAGGACGCGACGAGCGGGGGGGCGAACCGGTCGACCACCTCCGGGAACGTGCCAATGCCAATGCCGACTAGGGGAAACGCCTGGACCAGCGAGAGCGCCAGCGACCAGACCGCCAGACGGTCGGCCAGAGAGTCGGCGGCGCCCGACGCCACGGGCAGGCGCCGGAGCTCGTTGGCGACCGCGTCCGGACCGGCGTACAGCGCGGACCCCGTGATCGCCAGCCCGACGAGCGCCAACACGAGGCCGAGCACGAGCCGGCAGCGCCGCGACCGCGTGGCCGCCAGGCCCAGCACCGCCGCCGCCGCTGCCAGGAGGCCACTGCGCGACCCCGTCAGCACGAGCGTGGCGCCGACCAGCGCGGCGCCGGTGCCCCAGTAGAGGCGCAGCAGGCGGCCCGGGGTGAAGAGCATCACGGCAGTTGGCAGCGGCAGCAGCATGGCCAGGGCCGCGGCTAGCTTGTTCGGATTGAGCCCGCCCTCGTCCGAGCCCGGCAGGAACGTGATGAGGCGGGGCAGGCGCCGGTAGACGCCGTCCAGGAGGCCGGCCTGCGCCAGCGCCGCGGGCCAGTCGGTGGCAACCAGGCCGACCACGGCGAGCAGCATGCTGCCACTAGCGAGGCCGGAGACCACGAGCCAGAGCCGCTTCTCGCTGGTCAGGAGGTCGTAGACGACCAGGAAGACGGCCACGCCGCACCACAGCCCGAGCAGCCGCGGCAGGCTCACCGACAGGTCCACGGACGGCACCAGCGCGACCATGCCGAGAACCAGCAGCAGCGCGATGGGCGGGTCGAGCGGCGTGCTGGCTGCCGCGCCCAGCGCGCACCGTCGCCGCCACCACGCGACTGCCAGAAGGGGGAAGCCGAGGACGAGGAGCCGCGGCGGCGCAAACCAGAGCGCCGCCGCCAGGACGAGCAGCCCAACGTCGAGCAGCCGTGGGTGTGCCGCCGCGTCGCTGGCGACGGGAGCACGCGCGACGTGGGCGGCGCGCCCGCCGGTGGCGCCGACGCGGACAGTGCGCAGCATCGCCGGCCGGCTAGTCCGGATCAATCCGCGGCAGGCGTGCGCAGGCGACGACGGTGGCAGCCAGCAGCCAGTAGAGGATCGACGGCTTCTCGCCAGGGCCTATCACGTCGGTGATGCCGAACACGTAGTAGGTCAGCAGGCCAGCGGCGGCGCCGGCGGCCAGGCCGCGGGTCTGGGGCGAGGGCGCCCAGGCGATGGCCCGCCGCGCGGCCGCGCCGAGGCAGGCGGTCAGCAAGACGAAGAAGCCCAGGCCCGGGACGCCGAGGTCCAGCGCCACCTGGAGCGCCAGGTTGTGGGCGTGCGGGACCTCGGCGTCCTCGGGGAACAGCGGCGCGACGTCGCTGTAGGCCGGCCCGTACAGCGACTGGGCGACTTCCGGGAACGTCCCGAGGCCAATCCCGGTGAGGGGGAAGTCGTCGACCATGGCACGCGCCAACGTCCACACCTGGACGCGGGACGAGAGGCTGTAGTCGGCAGCGTCGCGCCCGGCGGCCAGCGAGCCCGCGCCACCACCGAGCATGGGCGGGGTGGGCCAGTCGCCGACCAGCTCCCGCGGGCCGACGCTCCACACCACGAGCCAGGCAGCCAAGGCCAGCACCGGCACCAACAGGAGCAGGAATCGCCGAGAGGCGACCGTCAGCACGAGCAGCACCCCCGCGGCCACCGCGAGGTACGCCGAGCGTGACTGGGTGAGCAGGACGGCGCCGAACAGCGCCAGGGCGGCGAACCGCCAGGCGATCCGCTGCCAGCGCCGCCGCGAGAACAGGCCGGCGGCGGCGGCCGAGGGGACGAGCATGGCCAGGGGTGCCGCCAGCTTGTTCGGGTTCAGGCCGCGATCCTCCAGGTACGGCACGGCACCCGGCCAGTGGGGCAGCTGGCCGTAGACGGCGTTCAGGGCCAGGCCTTTGCCGCCGCTCGGCCAATCGGCGACCAGCCCCAGCGCGGACACGAGCAGGACGAGGACCACCAGCCCGGCGGTGGCGCGCGACAGCCGCTGCTCGCTGTTCAGCCAGGACAGCAGCGCGCCGAAGGCCGCCACACCCAGCAGGATGCCCTGGAGGCGCGGCAGGCTGATATCGAGGTCGACCGAGGGGTACAGGGCCAGGAAGGATGTCGCCAGAAGGCCCCCGAGAGCGATGCGCCAGGACCAGGGCGCGGTCCGCGCGGCGGGCGTCGCCAGAGCTGCCCACGCGATCACCAGGGAGGCGAGCGCCACGCCGGCCAGAGCGGGCGCTAGCCCGGGCACGAGCCAGAGCCCGGCCGAGACGCCCAGGAGCCCGACCGCCAGCACCGCCAGCAGGTCAGGACGGGGCCATCGACCAGCACGAGGCCGCTCATGGTGAGCCCGTCGAACCACAAGCTCAGGGTGAGCGGCGCTCATGGTGAGCCTGTGCGCCGCGCTGGATGGAGATTCAGCCTGGGCCATAGACCTCAGCGGGTACGCGGGCTGGCTCGACCGCCCGCGGGCATCCTGTCCGGGACGGGGGCCAGGCATCCGCGCCCGGGTCCACCCGCCCACTGGCGCCCCGACTGACCGCGGCCGACGCGTGGTCCTGGCGCCACAGAGCCCACGGCGTCAGCAGGACGATCGTCGCGTCGAGCCAGGGCGAGATGTGGTCCACGTAGTAGATGTCCAGCTCGGTGTGCTCGTGCATCCGCTCGTCGCCGCGGTGGCACACCTGCCACCATCCTGTCAGCCCGGGCCGCGCGCGGAGTCGGGCGCGTTGCCACGGGGCGTACCGCTGCACCAGGAACGGCTGCTCCGGGCGCGGCCCAACCCAGCTCATCTCGCCGCGCACGATGTTCCAGAGCTGCGGGATCTCGTCCAGGGCGGTTCGCCGCAGCAGGCTGCCCACCCGCGTCACCCGCGGATCCTGGTTGCGCACCTTCAGGCTGTACGGCGGCGCGTCCACGTACATCGTGCGCAGCTTGTAGAGCGTGAACGGCCGCCCGTCCTGGCCAATCCGTCGCTGGCGGAACAGCGCTGGCCCGGCGGAATCGATGCGCACGATCGCGGCCAGCACCGCCAGCGCCGGCGCAGCGACCACCAGACCCACGGCGGCCAGCAGACGGTCGAGCGTGTACTTGACGACTACGTACCTCATCTGCCAGTGCCCAGCAGCTTACGCCGTTGGCCCTCGCCTGGGCTCTTCTGGGACACCCAATTGCGCCGTCTGGCGGATTCTTTAAGCTGTCTTTAAGATAGGGGGCGACCGCTTTTCGGGACGACCGGTGTATCGTACGACTGTCCGAGACTCCCGGGAACCGACGTAACAGAAAAGGGAGTCACTGCACTGGAGACCTCCGCGTGCCCGACGGCGTGCCGCGGATCGCTCGCGCAACGACGTGGTAAAGCGTGGCGCTGGAAGCTCTCGGTCACACGGACTTGTCCACGTCGTACCAGCGTAGTACCGGTGGCTCTAACCGTGTGACGCGCCAGCTTCAAAGGTAGCCTTTGTCCCGAACTACGCCGCGCGACATGGGGGCCATGCGACCACGTCGTTGGGTGAGCTCCCTGGTGGAGAAAGTGGAGGAACCCGCGTCTTCGGATGGACAGTTGTCAGACCGTCAAGAAAGCCGTGAGCCAGTTGGCAATCACGACTATTAAGCATAAGCATAAGCATAAGCATCAAGGGCAAGAACAGATCTGGTGGTAAAAGTCTGCTACGTGGCCCTGGCAAGCCATGGGAGACCGTCGCCAATGGACCGCGCTAACGTCCCCGCTCGTTCTGCGCAGGTTCGTTCCTCTATCTCCTGGTGTTTACACTATGTCGTTCCTGCGTGGATCTGTAGCGGGACCAACGCGACCACAAGCAGAAGCAACCTCGGAGACCTCGCCCACCGTCTTTGTCCAGTCGGCGTCAGCCGCGAGCGAGGCGGTGCGCCCCCCGGCTGCCTGGCGACCGTGGCACTCCTGGACGCTCTCCGAGCGGAAGGCGCTCCTCGTCGTGGGGGATCTCACCATCGTCGTCGGTGGCCTGCTGGTCACGTGGTTCGTCGACCAGCGGGTCGTGGCCGGGCCCGACCGCGTCACCGTGTGGGTGGCGCTGCTCGTGGCGGTCTGGGTAACTGTCGCGCAGGCGTGCGACTGCTACGACCTCGTCGTCGCCGCCCACCTGGGCAGCGCCCTCCGCAGCCTGGTGACGGCCGCCGTGGTGACGGTGGCGCTCTACTGGCTCATCCCGTACTGGTCGCCACCACTGCCGTCGTCGCGCTCGGTGCTGGCGCTGAGCGTGCTGCTGGTGTGCGGTCCGCTCGTCCTCTGGCGCACCGCCTACGCGCTCCTGGCCACGCGCCGGGCATTCCGTATCCGGACGCTGCTCCTGGGGGTCGACTCGGGCGCCGCGCTGGTCGCCAAGGTCCTGACCACCGCCGGCCAGTCCGACTACGAGCTGGTTGGCTCGGTCGACTACGCCGGCCAGTCGCCTGGCGAGCTGAGCATCGCGGACCACGTTCTGCACCTGGTACAGGCGCACGACGTGCGCGAGCTGATCGTGAGCGGGTCGTTGGACCAGGCGCCGGTGCTGCACGCGACTCTCGGCGAGCTGGCCGAGCGGGGCGTCACCATCACCGCGGCGAACGAGCTGTACGAGTCGCTGACCGGGCGCGCGCTGCTGCCGGCGGCGGGCGGGGCGTCGTTTCTCTGGCTGCCGCCCACGTCCGCGTTCTACGGGGTCGCCCGGCGCATCTTCGACGTCAGCGTCGCGGCGCTCGTCCTCCTGGCAGCCGCGCCGCTCCTGCTGATCGTGCTGGCGGCGATCGTGGTGGACTCGCCAGGCTCCCCCCTGTACGCGCAGGAGCGCGTGGGTCGCTACGGCCAGCGCTTCCGCATGCTGAAGCTGCGCACGATGGTGCAGCACGCGGAGGGGGACGGGCAGGCGCGGTGGGCCCGTCGTGGTGACCCGCGGATCACGCGGGTGGGCGCGCTGCTCAGGCGCTCGCGCGTCGACGAGATCCCGCAGCTGTGGAACGTGCTGCGCGGGGAGATGAGCGTGATCGGGCCGCGGCCGGAGCGGCCGGAGTTTGTCGACGTGCTCAGCCGCGAGGTGCCGATCTACCGGGCGCGCCACGTCGCCCGCCCGGGCATCACCGGCTGGGCCCAGGTGAAGTACTGCTACGGCTCGTCCGTCCAGGACACGCTGACCAAGCTGGAGTACGACCTCTACTACATCCGCCACCGGTCGCTCCTGCTGGACGCGGCGATCCTGCTCAAGACGGCCGCCGTGATGGTGCAGCTGAAAGGCCTCTGAATGCGAGCCAGCCCGAGCCCACGGCTGCCCCTATGAAGCTATGAAGCTGTGAAGCTATGAAGCAGGTGTACCAGAGCTACCGCTCCGGCGAGCTCGCGGTGGTCGACGTGCCGGCGCCCCGGGCCGGCGCCGGGCGCGTCGTCGTCCGGACGGCGGCCTCCGTCGTCAGCGCCGGCACCGAGCGCGCCATGATCGAGCTCGCGCGCAAGAGCCTGGTCGGCAAGGCCCTGGCACGCCCGGACCTCGTGCGCCAGGTGATCGGCAAGGTGCGCACCGAGGGCGTCGCCGAGGCCTACCGGCAGACGACCGGTCGCCTGGAGACGCCTGTCGCGCTTGGCTACTCGGCGGCCGGCGTGGTGGCCGAGCTGGGCCAGGGGGTGGACCGGTTGTCAGTCGGCGACCGGGTCGCCTACGCGGGGGCGGGCGTGGCCGGCCACGCGGAGCTGAACGCCGTGCCGGCGCACCTGTGCGTGCGCGTCCCGGAGCCCGTCCCGTTCGACGGCGCCGCCTTCGTGGCGCTCGGCGGCATCGCGCTGGAAGCCGTGCGCGTGGCCCGCGTCGGCCTGGGCGACCGCGTGGTGGTCATCGGCCTCGGCTTGATCGGCCAGCTGGCCGTGCAGATCCTGAGCGCCGCCGGCTGCCACGTGCTTGGCGCCGACCTGGCCGCGAACAAGGTGGCGCTGGCCCGGGCGCACGGCGCCGAGGCCGGCGTCGCCATCGGCCAGGACGACGTCGCCGCGCGGGTGCGGGCGTTCAGTCACAGCGCCGGCGCCGACGCCGCCATCATCCTCGCCAGCGGGGCGAGCAACGAGCCTCTGGAGCTGGCCGCCGAGGTGGTCCGCGAGCGCGGCCGCGTGGTCGCCACCGGCCTGGTGGGCCTCCAGCTGCCGCGGAAGCCGTTCTACGAGAAGGAGCTCGAGCTCATCGTGTCGCGCGGCTGGGGGCCCGGGATGTACGACGCGCAGTACACCGAGCGCGGCCTCGACTACCCGCTGCCGTACGCGCGGTGGACCGCCAGCCGCAACCTCGGCGAGTTTCTCGAGCTGCTCGGCCGCGGCGCCGTCCAGGTCGAGCACCTGATCACCCACCGCTTCCCCCTCGACCGGGCTCTCGATGCCTACGAGCTCATCACGCGCGGGACCGAGCCCAGCATCGGCGTCGTGCTGACGTACCCGTATCCGTACCCGTATCCGGAGGCCGGCCCGTGGCCTCCGGCGCACACCGTCCAGGTGCCACCACCGGCGCGGCCGCGGGCGCGGCCGGCCACCGTCGGCCTCGGGCTGATCGGCGCCGGACTGTTCGCCAAAGGGACGCTGCTGCCCGCGCTGAAGAGCCTGGACGGGATAGCGCTGCGCGGCGTCGCGACGGCCACCGGGCTCACGGGGCGGGACGTCGCGGCCCGGGCGGGCTTCGGCTACGCCACCACCGACTACCACCAGCTGCTGGCGGACGACACGATCGACGCGGTGCTCATCGCCACCCGCCACGGTTGGCACGCGCCGATGGTGGCGGACGCGCTCGCCGCCGGCAAGCACGTGTTCGTGGAGAAGCCGCTGGCCCTGTCGCCCGCGGAGCTGGCGACGGTGGCGGCGGCGCGGCGCGCGGCGGCGAGAAACGCCGTCGTCATGGTCGGCTTCAATCGTCGTTTCTCGCCCTGCGCGGTCCAGCTGCGGTGCTGGCTCGGCGACCCGCCCGGGCCGCTCCTGGTCAACTGCCGGGTCAATGCCGGCCGGGTGGCCGCCGACAGCTGGGTCCACGATCCCGCTGAGGGCGGCGGCCGGATCGTCGGCGAGGTGTGCCACTTCGTCGACCTGGCCCAGGCCCTGTGCGGCTCGAACCCCGTCCGGGTCCAGGCCGACACGCTGGCGGACCCGTCATGCCAGCCGAGCGACAACCTCGCCGGGACACTCCGCTTCGCCAACGGGTCGCTGGCCACGATCGTGTACGTCGCCACCGGCGACAAGTCGTTTCCGCGCGAGCGCGTCGAGGTCTTCGGCGGCGGCTCGGCGGCGGTCCTTGACAACTTCCGCACCGTGAGCATCCGCACCGGCGGCCGCGAGCGGAAGCTGTCGCGGGCGGGCGCCGACCGCGGCCACCGCGCCGAGCTGGAGGCCTTCGTCGCCGCCGTCAAGGCGGGCGGGCCCAGCCCCGTGCCGTTCGAGGACTACCTGGCCACGACGCTCACGACGTTCGCCCTGGAGGAGGCGCTGCGGACCGGTCGGTCCGTGGCTGTCGAGCCCTGGCAGGCGCTGGCATGAGGGTCCGCGGCGGCTATACGCGGCTCAACAAACTGAAGGCGGCCCGGTTGCTGCTCGAGGACAATGGCCTTCAATGGTCCACGTACTTCCTTGCTTCTTACGTCCTCGAGAATACGATCGATCTTCTTCACAACAGGATGCGCGCCCTCGAACGATGCCACAATCTTCCTGGCAGCAACAGCGTGGGTCTCAACTACGAGAAATGGCAGTCATGGGATTGGAGTAAGCTTGGCGAAGAATGGACTCCCTCCGCAGAATGGAAAGAGTCCGTAATCCGTGACGTTCTAGAGAAATACTTAGCGCCAAATGGAACGATTCTCGAGATTGGCCCTGGAGGCGGACGGTGGACCGAGCCGTTGCAACGAATTGCTGCCAGGCTAGTCGTCGTAGATCTCTCTGATAAGTGTATTGAAGTTTGTAAGAGCCGCTTCGCACACTGCGCAAATATTGAGTACTTCGTGACTCAGGGATCAGAGTTGCACTTTATCAAGTCTAACACAATAGATGCGGTCTGGTCGTTCGACGTGTTTGTCCACCTTTCGCTCCAGGATACTGAGAGCTACTTGAGCGAAATGGAGCGAGTTTTGCGGCGAGGTGGTAAAGGCATCATTCATCATCCAAAAGATGGTGGCTGGAGGAACAGAATGACGGCGCGTCTCTTTGCTGATAGCGTTAGCCGTCTCGGTCTTGTCGTGAAGCAGCAGTTCGATTCCTGGGGGACGGACGAAAAATTCAACTTGAGGCACCACGGACCGCACGGCGCGATGATCACGGTTTTTGAGAAGTAAGCACGAGACTATGTACCGTTTTCAATGAAGTCCCATGTGTCTGGGCGAGGCATCACGCGCGCGGATTTAGCGGATCTAGGATTAAAATGTGCTGGAGAGTACCTCGTGAGAATCCTCCTCGTGACGCCGTACTTTCCGCCTGAGGTGGGCAGCGCCTCCCACCTGCTGTACGAGCTCGGCGGTGAGCTGGTCCGCCGCGGCCACCACGTGCACGTGGCCACGCTCTTTCCGCGCTACCACGTGCCTGCCGCGGGCAGCCGCTACCGGCGGCGAGCAATCCTGACCGAGACGGTCGCCGGGATGCGGGTGTCTCGCGTGCGGATCCCGTCGCTGCCCCGGGCTGTGCCGGTGGCGCGGGGGGTCGACCAGTTCCTGGCGGCGGCGGCGCTCTTCGCGGCCGGGGTCCGGGCAGGCTCGGTCGACGCCATCCTGCAGTACTCGCCGCCACTGCCAGTCGGCCTCGCGTCGCTGGCGCTGGCCCGATGGCGCGGTTCGGTGTGGGTGCTCAACGTGCAGGATCTGTTCCCGCAGAGCGCCGTCGATCTGGGGGTGCTGCACAGTCCGGCCGTGATCCGCGCGTACGAGGCTTTGGAGACGTTCCTGTACCGCCAGGCGAGCCACGTCACGGTGCACAGCACCGGCAACGCCGCCCACGTTCACGCCCGAGGCGTTCCCGGTAAGCGAGTGAGCGTCGTGGCCAACTGGGTCGACACGCGCCACATCCGCCCTGGTGAACGTCTGAATGCGTTTCGCGCACACCATGGCCTCGGCGATCGGTTTGTGGCCAGCTTCGCGGGCGTCCTCGGCTACTCGCAGGATCTGGACGTGGTGCTCGAGGCCGCCGAGCGCGTGCGCGACGAGGCGCGGATCCTCTTTCTCGTCGTTGGCGACGGTGTCGACAAGCCCCGCCTGGAGCAGAAGGCCCGCCAGCTGGGGCTGTCGAACGTGCGCTTTCTGCCGATGCTGCCGCGCCACGAGTACCCGGCGCTGCTGGCCGCCAGCGACGTCGGCCTGACCACACTGCGCCGCGAGGTGCGCACCCCGGTGGTGCCGAGCAAGATCCCCAGCATCATGGCCGCCGGTCGCCCGGTGGCAGCGGCGCTGGACCTGGCCGGCGACGCCCCCAGGCTGATCGCGGACGCGGGGGCGGGCTACGCCGTCCCGCCCGGCGACGCCGCGGCTCTGGCCGGCGTCGTTCGCCGTCTGAGCGCGGAGCCGGCGCTCGCGGCCGCTCTTGGCGCCAACGGGCGCCGCTACGTCGAGGAGACGCTGTCGCTCGAGGCAGCGGCGGCTCAGTACGAATCGCTCTTCCGCACCCTCATCGAGTCCCGTGCCCCGGTCGCGGTGCCGGCGGGCGCGCGGGTCGTCGCGCGCCAAAGGTAGGAGGACACCCCATCATGGCCGACACAGCACACGGACACGTAGACGGAGACGGAGACGGACAGGAAGATGGCACGGCGGCCCCGTTCCGCGGTATCGAAGGTCGGACCGTCCTGGTCACCGGCGGCGCCGGCGGCATCGGCAGCAACCTCACCCGGGCCCTGGCCGACCTGGGCGCGCGCAAGGTCGTCGTGGTCGACGACCTGTCCAGCGCCGCCCGCTGGAACGTGCCGGAGCGCCCGGGCGTCCAGTTCATCCAGGGCAGCGTGCTCGACGAGCAGGTCATGCGACAGGCGTTCCTCGAGGGCCCGAGCCTCGTGTACCACCTGGCCGCCCTCTTCGCCAATCAGAACAGCATCGAGCATCCCGAGGACGACCTGCAGGTGAACGGGATGGGGACGCTCAGGGTGCTCCAGTACAGCAAGCTGGTCGGCACCGAGCGGGTGGTGTACGCCTCGAGCGGCTGCTCGGTCTACGGGCATTCGCCAGTCCCGCTGGTCGAGACGTTCACGTCGCTCGAGCTCGACACGCCCTACCAGATCACCAAAATGCTGGGCGAGCTGTACTGCAACTTCTTCAAGAACTACTACGGCTTCAAGACGGTGCGCACGCGCTTCTTCAACTCGTTCGGGCCAGGCGAGCTGCCGGGGCCGTACCGCAACGTCATCCCGAACTTCATCCTGTGGGCGATGCGGGGCGAGCCGCTGCCGGTGATGGGGACCGGCGAGGAGACGCGCGACTGGACGTACGTGGACGACATCGTCGACGGCCTGCTGCGGGCCGGCACCATGGACGCCGCCGTGGGCGAGGCGTTCAACCTGGCCAGCGGCAAGGAGACGCGGGTGATCGACATGGCCACCCTGGTGAACGAGCTGACCGGCAACACGGCCGGCATCAGGTTCATCCCGCGGCGCCGCTGGGACACCAAGACGCGCCTGCTGGCCAGCGTCGACCGCGCCCGGGAGCTGGTCGGCTACGAGCCGCGGACGGAGTTCCGCGCCGGCCTCGAGCGAACGGTCGCCTGGTTCCGCGACATCTGGGACCGTCTGCCCGACGCCCCCAGCCGGGCGCGCCCGGCCGGCGGGACGAACGGCGCGGCGCACCCGGCGGCGCACAAGCGGGTGACCACCTGAACTTCTCAGCCATCCCCCACCAAACAGTCGCCGGCCAGGCGCTCCGCTCGCTGCTCCGGCTGGTGCCGCGCGACGCCCAGGTGCCGATCCTCCAGGGACCGCTCCGGGGCAAGCGCTGGATCGTCGGCGCGGGCGTCCATGGCTACTGGCTGGGCAGCTACGAGTGGGACAAGTGCCGGGCGTTCGCGGCCGCCGTGCGTCCCGGCGCTGTCGTCTTCGACGTCGGCGCCAACGTGGGCTACTACACGCTCCTGGCCGCCGAGCTCGTCCGCCCGAGCGGCCAGGTGTTCGCCTTCGAGCCCCTGCCACGGAACGCCTACTACCTGCGCGCCCACCTCGAGATGAATCGGGCGACCACCGTCCGGGTGACCCAGGCGGCGGTCGCCGACTGTACTGGCGACCTGTTCTTTCAGGAGGCCCAGGAGGCGACCATGGGGCATGTCAGCGACAGGGGCAGCTTGCGCGTCCCGGCCGTGACGCTCGACGAGCTGGTCCAGTCCCAGCGAGCTCCCCTGCCAGACGTGATCAAGATGGACATCGAGGGCGGCGAGCTGCGCGCGCTGCAGGGCGCCGTCGGCACGTTGACGCGCGGCCAGCCGGTGGTGTTCCTGGCGACGCACGGGCCGGCGGTGCACCGGGAGTGCTGTGACCTGCTCACGGGGCTGGGCTACCGCGTTCGGCCCCTGGCCGGGGCCGGGGCGCTGGACGCGACCGACGAGGTCGTCGCGTGCAAGCCGTAACGGTGGGCTGCGCGCTGCGGCCAGCGGCCGTCACCGAGCGCCCGTTGCGGCTGGCGGCGCTGGTCTCCCACCCGATCCAGTATTTCGCGCCGCTCTATCGCGAGCTGGCGGCCCGGCCGGACGTCGATCTCACCGTGTACTTTTGCTCCCGCCAGGGAGTAGACGAGTACGTCGACCGCGAGTTTGGCCAGCGGTTCAGTTGGGACGTGCCATTACTGGCGGGGTACCACTACCAGGTCCTCCCGGCCATGCGCGGCGATCGCGGCGTGGGCGGATTCTGGAGTCTCACCAATCCAACAATCGTCACTGAGCTTCGCCGCGGCGCATTTGACGCGCTCTGGGTACACGGCTACATGCACGCCACCAACTGGATCGCGTACCTCGCCGCCTCCGCCTTCCGTGTTCCGGTACTGCTGCGGGGCGAGTCGAACCTGCTGGGTCGTCGGCCAGCTCTCCGCCAGGCGGTGAAGAGCGGTGTCCTGCGGGCGCTGTTCTACCTGGCGGCCGGCTGCCTGTACGTCGGCTCGCGCAATCGCGAGTACTACCAGCACTACGGTGTCCCGCGGCAAAAGCTGTACTTTGCGCCGTACTCCGTGGACAATGCGTTCTTCCGTCGCCAGGCGGAGCTTCTGGCGCCGAGGCGCGCCGAGCTCAAGGCTGGCTTCGGTATTCCGCCTGATCTGCCAGTCGTGGTCTTTGTCGGCAAACTGGTGGCGAAGAAGCAGCCGCTGCGCCTCCTGGCGGCCTACGCGCGGGCGCGACGACGGGCACCGTGTGCGCTCCTTGTCGCCGGTAGCGGCCCGCTTGAAAAAAGGTTCCGTGAGCAGATCGCTGCCGACGCCATTCCCGACGTACATCTCGCCGGCTTTTTGAATCAGGGACAGATTAGCCAGGCGTACGCGGTTGCTGATGTGCTCGCCCTGCCATCAACGTGGGAGACGGGAGACGATGAGACCTGGGGACTGGCAGTGAACGAGGCAATGAACTTCGGGGTGCCCGTGGTAATTACGGATCAGGTCGGGTGTGCCGGCGACCTCGTGCAGGACGGCCGGAATGGCTTCGTCGTCCCGCACGATTCAACCGAGGCGCTCGCCAGCGCGCTGAGCATTCTCGCCGGCAATGCCGCGCTGCGGCGGACATTCGGCGCCCGCTCGCTGGCAACGATCGGCTCATGGGGACTAGAGGCAACAGCTGACGGCGTCGTGGCCGCGGCGCGCGCCGTCTCCGCCCGACGCATGGCCGCGGCTCGCTGCCAGGTGTACGACTCCAACTCCAACATCGTATGAAGAAGGTGTCCACTTTTCCGGCCGGGACGCAACCGGACAGTCGCTTCGCCTTCCGAAGAGCGCCACACCTTCGCCGTGTGTTGGTCGTGACGGCTGTCCTGGTAGCTCTGGTTGTTGTGCTGGGACCGGTCCTGGTCCGCGCGGCAGCGGTCAACGCCGTGAATATTGCTCTGCTGCGATCCGCGGCGTCGACCGGCACAAGCTGGCTTCGTCCCGAGCCGCGGCTGCGCATTCTCTGGTCGGCCGAGCGCCACCCCTCCGCCACGGGCGCACCCGATGCGCTGGCAAGCTTTTCTATCCGGCTGGGTGAGGCAGCCGCGCCCCTGGTCCCGTCTCCACAAACGGAGCTCGCGCTGGCGCAGATCCGGCTGAACGCGGGGGAGTGGGACGCGGCCACGAGTGCGCTGGCCGGTACTGAGCTGGATGCGCTACCCGAACCCTCAGGTGGCGAGACTGCCTATGGCTACCAGGCGGTGCGGGGCAGGGCAGCGCTGGTCCGCGCCAACTTCACCGCCGCGGCCGCCCATTTACAGCTGGCTGCGTGGCTCGGCGGTGATCGTTCGCGCGAGGATGGGACGTACGGTCAGCTCTATCAGGCGCTTGCCGGCGTGCATGCCGAGGAGACGGCCCTGGATTCGGGCGCCTGGCGGCCCAGCTATCTCCGTGCCAAGTATCTGGATATGGCAGGGGATCTGGCTGCCGGTGACGCGCTGAAGGCGCTGGCGCAGGAGCAGTGGGCCGACGTGTCGCCGAACGAGCGTGCCGATGCGCTCACCCGCCTGGCTCGGTACTACGTCGGCGTCGGGGATACGGCGAAGGCGGAAGAGACGCTGAGGTCGGCGATTGCCGCACCCGTGGCCCCGGCGGACAGCTATCTCGAGCTCGCCGCCCTCTATCGACGGACCGGTGACCTCGCCGGCGCCGCGGCGGCGATGGCGCCCTTGCAGGGTCGGCAACCAACGTACCGTCTCGGTCGGTGGGTCCATGACCAAGGCCGCGGCTGGGTCGCCGAGCCTCGGTCCGTAGGGCCCGACTGGCTGCTGGAAGGGTACGATCTGGACGAGGAAGCGCTAGAAGCGGGTGCCGAGATCGAGACAGTTCTCTACTGGCGCCGGGCAAGAGCGCCCGGTGAAACAGCAGCTGAGCCACGAATGCTTGAACGGCGCGTACTGCGGAACCTCGTTCCCAACGCGGGGTTCGAGTGGCAATCACAGGACGGAACCACGGGGGCGCAACCCCTTGGCTACAGCGGCGGCATGTACCATGAACCGATCGCTGCGACTCATGTCGAAGCGGCCGAGCGCATGGGCCGGTCGACCCACGTCCTCGTCCTGGACAACGAACCGCCCGTTCAGCGCACTGGCGCGCTGTCGGATGCCGGCTTCGCCGTCGACAAGGACACGCTGTACCTCCAGGCGGCCTGGCGCCGCGCCGCGCCCACAGCCCGGAGCATGGTCGGGCGGTCGTGCGCACCGCTCGGTAGCCAGGCAGGGACGCCGTTCTACATCGCCTTCCAGGATGCTTCCCCCGCATGGGCCTACTACGCCAGCGTCGATCCGCCACTCATGGAGGAATCCGTCGCCACCTGCTGGGCCTGGCTGACCAACTATGACGGCCAGGGGCCGAGTTACCTGGACGATCTCCTGATCACACCGATCGCACCGCCGGACGAAGCGGTGATAGGCGGCGGCTGATGCGCGGCACAGTCCCGACAACGGCGCCCGGCCCGGGTACGCGCTACCGCAATCAGGGCAATCGACCTCTCCTGGACCTCTTGCCCGCGTACCCGGGCCGACTCCTGGACTGCGGCTGCGGCCCGGGCGACAACGCTCGGCTGCTGACCGCCCGCGGCTGGGCGGTGACCGGCATCACCATCGACCGCGCCGAGCAGCAGGCGGCGGCCCAATACTGCCAGCGGGTCTACCTGGCAGACCTTGAGCCAGGTCTGCCAGCAGCTATCGGCGGGAGATTCGATGCCGTGCTCACCTCGCACGTGCTGGAGCATCTCGTTCATCCCGAGCAGCTGCTCCGCGACGTCAAGGAAGCGCTCAAGCCAACAGGTGTCCTTGCCGTCGCACTGCCCAATGTTGTCGCCTACACGAACCGGCTGCGGCTGCTCCTCGGCCGCTTCGACTACACGACGACTGGAGTGATGGACGAGGGCCACGTGCGCTTCTACACCTTCGTGACGGGTGCGCAATTGCTTCAACGGAACGGGTTCTACGTCCGTGTCGCCCGCGCCGACGGCGCTTTTCCGCTGTCTCGCCTGCGCCATTACCTTCCGCCGAGACTGGTCGCCGCGGTGAACCAGCAGGCATGCCGACGCTGGCCGGGCCTCTTCGGGTACCAGAGCCTGTACGTCGCCACGGTCCGCTGATGGGCAGCCGTCCTCCTGTCAGTATCTGCCTCGTGACGTACAACCGAGCCGAGCTTCTGCCGCGCACGCTCGACAGTCTCCTGGCGCAGTCTTTCACCGACTACGAGCTCATCGTCAGCGACGATTGCTCCAGCGATGGCACCGAGGACGTCTGCCACAGCTACGCAGCAAGGGATGCCAGGATCCGGTACATTCGCCAGCCCAGCAACCTTGGGATGCCGGGAAATCTCAATGCGTCCTTCCAAGCAGCGTCGGGAGAGTACCTCGCCAATCTTCACGATGGGGATATTTACCGACACGACCTCATCGCTCGTTGGAAGTCTGCCCTGGATTGCAATCCCAGCGCCGGCTTCGTGTTCAATGCGTACCTCATACGCGGCAACGCTCGCAGCCCAGACCGCAGCCGTGGCGTTGGCACCTCAGATCGGGTTTGGCGAGAGCGTTTCCCGCCCCTGATCCCGGGCGCCTGCCTGGGGCGACGCTTGCTGACGAACTGGAGCTCCTGCGTCTTCGGCACCGTCATGGCACGCCGAGCCGTGTACGACCACGTGGGGTGGTTCGATGCGACGTTTGGCGAGTTCAGCGATGTCGACATGTGGATGCGTATTGCCCGGGACTACGACGTCGCTTACGTTGACGAGCCGCTTATCGAGCTCATGCCCAGAGATCCGACGCGCTGGTACGCGTTTGTCCACTGGCGGGTGAACTTTTGGGTCCTCGGGATGCAGGTGTCGAATTTGGCGCGGTACAGCTGCAAGTACCCCGAGCTGACACGTGGGGTAGCTCGGGGATACCGACGCCGCAGATTGCTGCTCATGTTGGACAATATGCTGAAGTGCGTGAAGCATGGTCGCTGGGACCGCGTCAAGGAAGGGTTGGCCATGTGGCGTGATGCGGATGACCCAGTGCTACACGCGCTGGGTACGCTCTTCGGGCGACCGCGGGAGGCTCCTGACTGGTACGACTCCGCATACTGGCGCATGGCAACCCTCCCGTCTGGGCTGCTCGCGACGGGCGGCTAGAGGGAACCGACGAGCGTGGCAGTGATCGCGCTAGGAGGATGGCTGGACCGCTACCGGCGCTCCAGCCTCCACCTCCCGGGTTTGCCATTGACGGTCGTGAGTTCTGGCGGCGCGTCCGTTCTCGGGATGGCCACTGGTGTCATCGCGGCGCGGGGCTTAGGCCCTGTGGAGCGCGGGGAGTTAGCCGCCGCCATCCTCTGGCCGACGCTCTTTGTATCGCTCGGTGGGTTCGGGTTGCCACAGGCAGTGACCTATGTCGCGGGTCGTTACCGGCAGGCTCCCGCCGGCGTCGCCGGTACCGCGCTCTGGCTTGGCTTGTTGCAAGCGCTCGCCGTCCCGATCGCCGGCTTCTTCCTGCTGCCTGTTGTGCTGTGGTCTCAGTCGGACAGTGTGCTGGCGATGAGCCGTTTCTGTCTCTTGAGCGTTGTCTTTTTTTTCGTCGGTGGATACGCCAGTTTTCTCGTGCAGGGCCTCGCTCACTTACGCCTCTGGAACGTGCTTCGGCTGATTCAGCCTGTCTGCTATCTGCTTGGGTTGGTAGGACTCGCCGTAGCAGGAATGCTGACCGCCTGGAATGCGGTGCGGGTTCTCGTGACCGCCGCCGCTGTCTACTCGGTCGTCAGCCTGGTGGTGCTGGCCCGAGTGTCCCATGGCACACCACGACTCGATCGTCGATTGGCTCGTACCATGCTGCTGAGCGGATCGCAAACGTTCCTGGCTGAGCTGGCCATCTTGCTCAATGGCCGGGCGGACCAGCTCTTCATCACCTGGTTCCTGCTACCGGTGGATCTCGGCCTGTACGCCGTGGCCGTCGGGTGGGCCTCGAGTTTGAGGATCGTCAGCGCGGCCATCGCGCCGGTGGCGTTCGCTCGGGTGGCCTCGAGTGAGACTACGCAGGAGGGCACTACCTATTTCCGCGGAGCCGTTCACCTCGGCGTGCTCGTGCACGCCATCCTCGGCGCCTGTGTGTTGGCAGTAACGCCGGCTGCCGTTGTGTTGCTGTTCGGCGGTGAGTTCGCGGCTTCCGCCCCGGCCGCAATGGTTCTGGTCGCCGCCAGCATGCTGTTCGGTGTCAAATACGTGATCAGCGATGGGTTGCGCGGACTCGGCCGACCGATGGAGGCGACGCGCGCGGAGTGGGTTGGCTTGATCGTAACGATCTGTGCCCTGCCAGTGTTGCTGCCACGCTTCGGCATCGTTGGGGCTGCGATCGGCACGCTGCTCACCAACGCCGCCTCGCTTGCCGTGATCTGGGTCCGTGCCAGGCCTCCCTCGGCGAAGGCGTGATCGGCGACATTAGACTTAAACCTAAACGCGGCACCGCGAGCTCTTCCCTCGCCTGGCTGTCACTCACCAGCCTCGTGGGTGCCGGCGCCACGATCACCTATCTCGCATTCGCTGAGGGGCAGGTAGGGTTCAGCGCCGGCGATCCGCTGGTAGGCTACTTTGCGCTCACGGTGGTGCTCGGCACCGTAGCGCTGCTGGGCGTCCGGTTCGTGTCCGCAAACCGACGCCAGGGCTCGCTGGACATTCTGGAGATCCCCATCGGCTACACGGTGTGGATCCTGGTGGGGATTGTTCCCTTCGGCATCCTTGCGTTTACCGACGAGGCGCGGTATCAGCTGAACGTCCCAATGAGCAAAGACGCCATAACGGCGGGGCTGTGGCTACCGGTGCTGGGCCTGGCCGGCGTCTGGCTTGGCTATTACCTGGGGCGAGCGACACTGTCGACCAGGAGGATTGGTCTCAGGACACTCCCTGGCGAGCCCTTGAAACTGGCGGTTATCGTCTACTACCTGCTCATCTGGGTCGAACGATTGTGGCGCGTCCGGACAGTAGGCGCGGCCTACGCGGCGACCACCGCGGCCGACGAGCTGTCAGGTCTGAACCAGCTGTCGAACTACTTTGAGCAATCCGTTGCGTTGGTCCTGGCGATCACGTCGCTGCAGGTGTTCCGGCAGCGGTGGTCTAGGCGCTACCTGTTCTGGATGGCTGGCTTCGAAGGCATCTTCGCTCTCGTCGCCGGCTTCACGGCGCCGCTGGTAAGTCTGGTACTGGTCCTCGTCACAGCGCGCCGGTACGCGGGGCGCCCTATTCGCTTTGGCTCATCGTGGAAGTGGGCCGTGGTGCTCGCGTTCGCGGTGTTCATTCTGCCCGTGGAAGCGGAATATCGGACTCTGCTGCGATCGGGTCAGATCGAAGCCCGGTCGCCCACGGCTCTCGTCGATGGGCTGGTGCGCTCCGCCGAGAACTCGTGGATCGCCGATCCTGGCGGAGCCGGTGGCGTGTTGTGGGACAAGGTGGCGAGTCGGGAGGCGGTGGTGGCACAGACCTTTGGCCTCGTCGTGGAGCTGACGCCATCCATTATCCCTTACTGGGGTGTAGAACGACTACTAGCTATTCCCGCGGACGTCGTACCTCGGGCATTCTGGCCTGATAAGCCCAATCTGTCAACCGGCGTGTACTTTGCTATCAATTACCTTGGCGCTCCCGCGGACACGGTGTCATCCGCGGCAGCCACGATAGTCGGAGACCTGTACGTCACTGCAGGTTGGGCCGCGACAATCGTCGGTATGCTCGTGTTGGGCTTCGTCGCGGCGCTGCTCTACGGTGTGCTGAAGCTCATACCGCTGGAGAAGGGCAATTACACCCTGCCTGCTCTCTACATCGGCCTGGCAGTCAGTATGCTTGATGTCGAAGGCTCATACATAGGCGTTATGGTGGGCCTGGTTCATCGTTTTTTCGTGTACACCATGATCTTTTGGCTCCTACACCGGCGTGGACCGGGCTCTGACGACAACGTGGGTGGATTGGGGGCCCTTCTTGGCTAGCATGCCTGGCCGGTCTCAGCAACGTGCGGCGGCGGTCTCGGTGATTGTTCTGACCCTCAATGAAGAGCTCAATCTACCACATGCTTTGGCAAGCGTGCGCGGCTGGGCGGATCAGGTGTTCGTCGTTGACTCGTTCAGCAGCGATGACACCCTCGAGATAGCGCGGACGATGGGTGCCCAGGTGTACCAGAATCCCTGGGAACATTGGGCCGCGCAGCGAAACTGGGCGCTGGCGCACCTGCCGCTACGCAACGATTGGGTGCTCTTCCTGGATGCCGACGAGCAGGTCACGACCGAGCTGGCACAGGAGATCGGCGAGGTAGTCGCTACGATCCCGGAGGACGTCGCCGGCTGCTACATTGACCGCCGATTCATCTTCATGGGTCGGTGGCTCCGGTACGCCGGCTACAGTCCGAATTGGGTGTTGCGTTTCGTCCGTCGCCAACGCGTGAGAATCCTGCCCGCGGCGGATCGGGAGTACTTCGCAGTGGCTGGTAAGGTGCGCTACCTCGTGCACCATATGCTCCACGAAGACCGCAAAGATCTCACGTTCTGGATCAACAAGCACAACCAGCTGTCGAATCTCGCCGCGCGTGGACAGATAGAGAACGCGACCGCCGAGCCAGAGGCAGCCGCTGCGGGCGAGCTGGAAGGCAGGCGGCGTCTCTGGATCCGCCGACAGTTCTGGAACCGACTGCCAGGTTCGGCCCGGCCTTTCGCGAGCTTCATCTATCGCTACCTGGTGCGTCTGGGCTTTCTAGACGGCCCAGAAGGGTTCCTCTACTACGCGCTGCACGAGTTCTGGTATCCGCTGCTGATCTACGGCAAAGTCGCCGAGCTCAGCTGGCGGAGGGCGCGGCATGCGCCGCGGCGGCCACCCGCTGGACAGGGCCATGGGCGGTAAACTCGTCGGGTACCCGTGGTCAGGCGATGGGGGTCCAGCTGCCGCTCAGCCGAGCGTAGAGGCGCGTTCCTGCGCTGCCGGAGCTGTTCAAGGCCAGCATGCCGTCCATTGGATTGCTGAAGTCGGCGTCGGTCGGGGCGCCAGCCTTGACCCTCGTTGCCACGCCGCCGGCGGCGTAGACGTTGCGGACGCGGAGGCCGTTGCCGCCAATGTCGGTGGCGTTGTCGGTAACCGGCGCGAGCTGGCCAGTGTTCAGAACGTACCATCTGTCGCTGCCGCCAGTCCCTATGCGCAGGTGCCGGTTGGCGTTGGCGACGACGATGGCCGGGTCGTTGTCCAGGCGATCGAGCACGAAATCCACGCCGCTGTGGACGCCGTTGGCGTCCACCAACAGAAGGCCTTCGGCACCGTCGTGTGTGGTCACCGCGAAGAAAGAGTCGCCCGTTCGCCCGATGCGGAACCACCAGTACATCCCCGAGCCGGGAATGGTGTTGCGATCGGCGTAGAAGGCGAGGGGGCGGCTCGTTGTCCCGTCGACAGCGGTGACGGCAAAGTTCCACTCCATCCCGTGGTTTTTCCCGTCGAAGTAATGGGACTCGAGGGAATGGTTGATCGACGCATCATTCGTACTGTATCTACTCCCATTGCTGATGTTGTAACCCCAGAGCAGAACGGTATCGCGCTGGCCGGTGAAGTTGCCACCGCCGAGGACGAAGCGGAACGGCTGTGCGGCGGTGTCGGACGACTGTAGATGGATGGCGACCAGAGGTGCTGTCGGAGCGAGGGCCGTGCCGCCCTGGGTCGCCAGGATGCCGGTGACGTCGGTAGGAGTGGGCATACTACAGGAAGAGTCAGCCCGTCAGGCTGGCCGCCGGCAAGGTCGCGAAGGTGGGGGACCCCCAGGTGCAAGTGCCTTGATTTCAATATCATACTGAAAGTGGTGGCGTCTTGTCAAACGCTGGGTGACGTGCCGAGGCGGGTCGACGTCCGCCGATGACGTCTGGTCTCGGGAGTACTTACGAGTATGAGCATGAGCACGAGCAGCAAGTTCACCTGGGAGCAAATGCGCGACTATTGGCTCTCCCACAGCGTCGCCTGGTCCGACCTCGACTACCAGGTAGATCCCGATGCGCTCGCCAACGTTATCCACCCCGGGATGCCCCGATGGCTCAACGAGTACTACGCCCATTTCCAGCGCTGGACCTTCGAGCGGCTCTTGAGCCAGCTTCCGCCGCCGCGGCCTGGTGCGCGAGCCCTCGACGTGGGCTGTGGCGCCGGGCGCTGGAGCCGGCTGCTCGACAGCCACGGGTACACGACAACAGGGATCGACCTCCAGCTCACCCTCCTGCAGGAGGCGAAGCGCCAGTCGCCCCATATGAGCTTCCTCTGCACGCCGATTCAGGACTTCCAGGATACCGAAGGCTTTGACCTGGTCTCCACAGTGACGGTGCTCCAGCATTTACCGTTCGACGAGCAGGACGTCGCGGTGCGGCAGATCCGCCGGCTTGTGAAGGCTGGCGGACACGCGTTGATCCTCGAGAACCTGCGTGATCGAGCGCCTCACATGTTCTCTCATACTGTCGCAGCATGGACGCGCCTCTTCGAGTCTGCTGGTTTCGCCCGCGTCGCCTTGCAGCGCTACGATTACAGCCCCTTGCTGCGGTCCCAGCATGCGGCGACACGCGCTATCCGCGGGCTGGTAGGTCACCGTAGGTATGTCGTCAGCAACGGCACCAGCGATGTCGAGGCTCGGACGGCTCAGAGCCGATCCATGGGGAGCGACCGAAGCGCCCTGCGGCGTGCCTACAACGCGCAGCTGCGGGTGTGCGTCTGGCTAGACTCACTCATCGAGCCAGAGCTCTTGCGGAGGAACCTGCCTCTCCCGACGCTGCACTGCGGGTTCCTGTTCAAGGCGATCTAAGCCAATGGCCATCAGAGCGGGATCCGGCGCGCACAGTTACGAGGACGGCTAGCTGCGTGTTTCCAGCGCAACTCGTCCATCCCCGGCGCGAGCGTCCTCCGCCCCGCCTCACCGCGGCGGGCTGTACCGGATGTCGTTTTGCGGAACGCCATCGACCTCATAGACCCCGTCGCCCTCGAGTGGATGACCCCAGCCTGGCCAATCGATCCAGTTCTCCGTGGCGTGGGCGTTCGCGTCGACGACGATGTTCTTGTCGCCCAGCCCCGTCACGTGGTTGAGCCGGAACTGCGCTCCAGCCCCGACGTGCATCAGGCGGGTGTTTTTCGCCCCACCAACGTGGGTGCCGATCTTCCCGTACGTCCAGTCACCCTGGAGGATCTCCAGGAGATAGTCGGTGATGCGATTCTCGCTGATGCGTTCGAGTGTCACGCCGTACGCGCCGGCCGGCTTGTTCAGCAGGATGAAGCGCCCACCGGGGCTGTCTGCCCCTTCGACCCGCACATCCTCGATCGTCAAGTCCTGCGTGATGGCATTGGCCTCGTCACCTTCGAGGGACAGGACAACGCCGGACCCGTACTGGCCAAAGCTGAAGAACGTCCCGCGGAACTGCATCTCGTACAGCCAGCCCTCGAGAACCACTATCTTGCTATTCATGTTGCCCGAATACTGGGCCATCACAGTACTACCCTCGAAGCGCTTGCGGGTGTTGGAGTTGCTCGGTTGCCCCGTCAGGCCAGCCCCATCCACGGCGCTGTTGTAGTAGCAGACGCCGTTCGCATAGCTGTTTTCCAGGTACCCGTCACGCCACGTCCAGACCTCCGCGGCTTGGTCGTAGAAGTCTGCCAAAGCGTAGTAGCCCTCGATCCAGACATCGGTGTACGTGCCGCCCCCACCATCGCCCGGCGAACCGCGCCCAATCGCCAGGCCGGCGGTGGGCATGCGAGTGGGGTCGGTGATGGCGCTGTGGATGCGGACGTTGTCGATGCGCATGAACCGGCTACCGGCAAGATTCAGGACGGCTTTGCCCGTGAAGGCCGTGGACGACGGGTCCACGCTGAGGATCGCACCGGGATCCGCATCGATCCATATGCGGCTCCTGTTCTGAGCGACCAGTGGCTCCCGAAGGTTGTAGGTGCGCGGGCCGAGCAGGCGCCACGTGCCGCCATCGGGGATCGCGCTGAGCTGCGCTTGCAGCGCGGGCGACTCGTCCGGCGTGTCCTGCGAGCTCGTTGACGTCGTCGGGACCATGATGAGCCCCAGCACCAGGGCTATGGCCACCAGGCGCACCTGCCATCTGGTCATGGAGTGGGGAGGGGGGCGACAAGTAGCTCTGACCGCGCCGAGGTTAGCCACATGGGAGTTGAGGTCAGTCTGGCTCCATCGTCACACGGCGTCATGAACTTTCGTCATTCCGCCTCACGGCGTGTCGGCCAGTCAGCCGCTCCATTCACCATCAGATCCAGTACGATACTGCTCCGTACCGCATGCTCGTGTTAGGCCCCGCTTCTGCGGTCCTCCACCATAGAGTTAGAGTTGCGTGATGCATGTACTCGTGCATGCGCTGGCAGCGCGGCGATTTGGCGGGGCGGCTCGTCATTTGCACGGCTTCTTGCGGGCTCTTGAAGACTGGGCGAGCGATGTCCAGTTTACGGTTTTCGTAGACCGCGAGTTCCTCGTGCAGAAAGGCAGCATAGGCTACGACCGTTCGCCGAATGTGACAGTCGTGCCGGTGGCGAGCGAGTCGGCGGCACGACGTGTGTACTGGGACCAGGTCACGTTGCCCCGGCTAGCGCGGCAGCGACGCGCTGACGCCATCTGGTCCATTCTGGGATTCGGACCGGGCTGGAATCCCAGCCGGGTGAGCATCCTGAACTTCCAGCGGACGCCGACGTACTACTGCCGCTACCACCTCGGCACACTCCGGCCACGGGAGCGAGCGGTGACGCTACTGCGACGCCAGATGCAGTATCTCGGCATGCGCGCGGCGCACCGCGTCATCACCCCCACCGACGGCATGCGTACGATGGTACGCGGAGTATATCCGCGGCTACCGGCGGCGAAGTTCGCGACCATCCCGCACGCTTTCGAGCCGGACACACTGCGTGCGCCCGTGCCCCTGCCGGCTCACGTGGACGCTCTCATGCCGGCTGGGGACTGGGATGGAGTGCGGCTCGTCTACGTGGGCCACCTGTTGCCCTACAAGGGCCTTGATACGTTACTGAGCGCGTTGGCGATCGCCCAGAAACGATCACCCCGGCCATTGCGCGCCTATCTCACAGTGGCCCCCGAAGACTGGGCCGAGGGCTACAGGACATTCCTCCACCGACGAGACGAGCTCGGGCTTACCGAGGTCGTCACGATGCTCGGCAAGGTGCCCGAGCATTCCGTGGCAGAAATCTATCGGCGGGCGGATGTTCTGGCTTTTCCATCGCTCTGCGAATCCTTCGGGTGGCCAGTGATGGAGGCGATGAGCTTTGGTTTGCCGGTCATCGCGGCCGCCACACCGGTGAACCAGGAGCAAGTCGGTGACGCTGGCCTGTACTACGCGCCGGGCGACGCCGCCGCCGCCGCTGACCACCTCGTGCGCCTGGTGGGTGACGCCGACCTGCGTGCAGCGTTGGCGCAACGCGGCCGCGTGCGCGTCGAACAGGTTCGCGTCACCTGGCGGGACTACGTTCGGCGCTGTTTGCTGGCCACGGCGGACCCGTGAACGTCTGTACGGTTGGGAGAGAAGACAGGCATCCATGAACCCTCTACGGAAGCTCATTCGTGAGCTGTACGGCATCTGGCAGGTTGCCGATCGACGATCCTTCCGGAAGTATCTCCTCTGTATGCTGATGAGCGCTCGGGAGGTGATCCCGCAAAAGTCCTTGCTTCCCGCCGATCGGCGGATGCGCGGTACGCTATGCAGGTTCTCCGTGGGTGGCGGCAAGACGGTCGTCCTGGATGGACAGTTTTTCGGTGGTGCCAGGGAGCTTTACGTCAGGCGCGCGTACTTCTCGCTACCCGGGTTCGAGATAGGGAGCAACGACGTCGTCGTCGACGTTGGTGCCAATGTTGGCGTGTTTACTGTGGCAGCCGCGACATGCGGGTCCCGTGTCCTGGCTATTGAAGCGCAGTCCCAATTCATCCCCATAATAGAAGCGAATCTCAAGCAGAATGGGTGTCGCGAGAAAGTCGCTCTCGAATGTGCATTGATCGGCTCCAGAGAGGGCGTATTTAGTCGCGTCGAGAATAGACAGATGGCGTCACATTGGGGCCGGGAGCCTGCTGAGTTGGCGTTGGACGATCTCGTGAACAAGCATGGTCTGGAGCGGATCGACTTCTTGAAGCTGGACATCGAGGGGTCTGAGTTCGATCTCTTCCGGGACGGTGGCGGCTGGCTCGAGAAAGTGCGACGGATCGCGATGGAGGTTCATCCAGAGTTCGGTGACGCTGCCTGGCTGCGCGACCGGCTAACGACGGCCGGCTTTCGCGTCTGGTTGATGGACCTGGACCAGCGGCCGGTAAGCGCACTCGGAGCCCGTATGGGGTATCTGTTCGCCCGCAGGGAGGGCCATGCGCTGACGACTCGACCATGATGTTTTTGTCAGTCCTGCCCGTGGCAGGATCGCTCGAACGCCGCGGGCAGAGCTACAGAGCTACAGCGTCGCAATGATCTGGCGGGTGCGCGCGGCCAGGTGCTTATAGGTGAACCCTTCCGCAACGCGAGCTCGGCCCGCTGCCCCGAGCCGTCCCCGAAGCTTGTCGTCAGCGAGGAGCCTTATGAGTGCGTCCGCCAGGGCGGGCGCCGATCCGTACGGCACCAGGAGTCCCGTCGTCCCGTCGCACACTACCTCTGGCGTTGCCCCGGCACGAGCGCCGACAACAGGGCGACCGAACGCCATGGCTTCCAGGTGTGTGAGACCGAACCCCTCCCCGGCGCTTGGCAGCACGAACACCGCGCACTCCGCGTACGCCCGAGTCAGCTGCTCGTCGCTGACCCAACCGCGGAACTGGACCGCGCCGCTCACCCCAAGGCTGGCCGCCAGCGCCCGCAGCTCAGGGATGAGTGAGCCGTCACCAATGACGACCAGGCGAGCCTCCGACCAGGCAGCTAACACCGCGGGAAGCGCGCGGATGACTGTATCGACCCCCTTGTACTCATCGCCCCGCCCCAGCCGCGAGACCGTCAGCAGCAGCCGCGGACCTGCGTCGGGTCGTGCCGTGTCCGGCATCTTCAGCGCCGGCTCGAACGCCGGGTCGAGGGCGTCCGGGAGCACCGCCACCGCGACGTGCCGGAGGTCGTTCGCGGCCGCGCACCGTTCGGCGGTGTACCGACTGACTGCTACCAGGCGGTCGACCCGCCGTGCCGCCCAGCGGCTCGAACGGGACCACCGATCCCAGGCCTCGATCCCATGGACGACGAGCGCGACTCGTGGCTGACGTCGCACCCGAGCCGCCGCCTGGATCGGCAGGGCCAGCGGAAGGAAGTTTCTGTGCCCCATCAGAACCACGTCGGACCGTGCGGCCGCGGCGAGCGCCACCGCGGCGAAAGCCAGCCGGTTCCCGCCGAAGACCCGCGCGCTGACACAGTGAGACAGCTTGTCCGGGACCTCGTGGTCGGCGAGCACCAGGACGTCAACCGACCCACCCTGCTCTCGACAGCTCTCCGACAGCGCCTGCACCAGCAAGCGATTGAACCGTTGGATGCCCCCGGCGCCAGTCAGGGCGGTCGCCAGCAACACGACCCGCTTCACGCGACGGTCACTCGTGGGACCCCACGCCGTAGGCCGCGGCGCCCGGCAACGTAGCCTCACCCTCCTGCCGTAGCCAGAGCTCCAAAACGGCGACGGCCCAGAGGCGGGACCAATGCAGGTGGCCTTCCGCGTACTCGGCGCGAAGACGCCGGAGCGCGTCGGGTCGCAACATCCCGGACGCACTGGCGCCGCTCTCGAGCGCATCCGTCAGCACTGGCGCGAGCGCCGTCCGCAGCCAGGCGCCGAAGGGAAACGTGAACCCTTGCTTGGTCGTTCGGTGCTTGACCAGCGGCGGCAGGAGATCGTCCACCGCGGCACGCAACAGGCTCTTGGCAACCGCGCCGCTGGCCCGCGCGGCGGCCGGCAGTTGGAGCACGTACTCCACCACCGTCTCGTCCAGCAGGGGCACGCGTACCTCCAGCGAGTGCGCCATGCTGAGAGCATCTGCATCCCGCAACAGCTGATCGTGCATGTAGCCCCGCAGCTCCAGCCGCGAGACCTGATCCCACGCTTCTCCACTAGTGCCGTCGCGTGGCTCGGCATCGAGGGTCGCCCCGGCGACCGCGTCGGCCACGTCGGGTTGCAGGAGCGCCTGGGCGCCGCCGAGCCCGAAGACGCCGCGCACGGCGCGGTACGAGCGGGCGAGTGACGGCCAGCCGCGGAAGGCATCGCTGAGGCGGCGCGGCGTCGAACCCAGCGGCCAGTGTTGGAGCGCGGCGCTGACGAGCGGCGGCGCAAAGGGTGTGGCGTGTGCCAGGCGCGCGGCTCGGTACACCCTGGGCACGAGGCGGAACGTGTGATAACCACCGAAGAGCTCGTCGCCGCCCAGGCCCGAAAGCGCTACCGTGAGACCCGTTTGCTTTGCCGTTCGGGACACGAAATAGGTGTTCACTCCATCAATCGTTGGCTGGTCCATCGCCTGCACCGCTCGCGGGAGCTCGCGCCCAACCTCGCTGGCTGTCAGCGGGACCTCGACGTGCTCGCAGCCATGAGCCTCGGCCACCGCGCGGGCATACGGTCGTTCGTCATGACTCGCTTCGTCGAAGACCACCGAGCAGGTCCGGATCACGCCGTTGGTCGCCTGCCGCATGAGGCCGACCAGCGCACTGGAGTCGATCCCGCCACTCAAGAACGCGCCAAGTGGGACGTCGCTCACGAGCTGCGACCTGACGGCGCCCTGGAGGCGATGGCGCACGTCGGCTACCGCGTCTGCTCGTGCTATGCGACCCGCCTGGCTCGTGGGGAGCTCCCAGTAGGACCGGAGCTCGCATCTCCCTCCCTGTGCCACGAGCAGGCGGCCAGGTGGCAGCACGTTGACGCCTTCGTAGATCGTCAAAGGGCACGGCACCGAGCCCGCCGCCAGGTAATGAGCCACACCTGCCGCGCTGATCCGCCGCGAAAGTCGGCGCGATGCTAGCAGCGCTCGGAGCTCGGACGCGAAGACGAGGCTGCCACCGAGGCGCGCGTAGTACAGCGGCTTGATGCCCATTCGGTCGCGGGCGAGAAGGAGGCGTCGCTCGTTGCTGTCCCAGATGGCGAAGGCGAACATCCCGCGTACCCGGCGGACACACTCCAGGCCCCACTGCTGGTAGGCACGCAGGAGGACCTCGGTGTCGGTGTGCGAACGGAACCGGTGGCCAAGCTGGACCAGCTCGTGGCCCACCTCGGCGAAGTTGTAGATCTCGCCGTTGTAGGTGAGCTGAACCGCCCCGTCGTCGCTCGCCATAGGCATGTGGCCCGCCGCCGACAGGTCGATAACAGCCAGCCGCACGTTGCCTAGAGCAGCGTCGAGCTTGGAGGAGACGAAATCACCGACGTCGTCGGGTCCCCGATGTCGCATGGCGACACACATGGTGTGAAGGGTGGCGCGCACGTTGTCGCGCGTCCCTAATCCACGAGGATCGTACAGACCCACGATCCCGCACATAGCTCGCTCGAACCCCGGCCGCCCCGTACTACGCGTCCGATGACCGCCACGGCGGCCACTTCGCGCGTTCACGATCTCGGCCGGCGCAGGGTTGTCGGACAGGCTGGCAGGAAGGAACACCCGTCCTTGCCTTCAGCGGACGACCTGGTGACCTCGCCAACACTGCGAGCACCAGTGTAGCCGCTGGCCCGATCGTGCGCCGACCCGGCCGCGCCGTGCCGGACTTAAGCAGGTGGTCCTAAGTCTTGCTCCATTCCGATCATCTGAGCTCCACCTGCTTAGACCCTTGCCTTTGTTCGCGCTACGCGCTCAGTTGGCGACGATGCCGCCGACGTCAGTTTCAGTTTCAGCTGGGGTGAGTCGGGCTCATCTCACCTGGCAGCTGGGCGCCGACCTGGTCGGCGAGGGCATGGACCCCTTCGAGGAACTTCGTGGTGGCGAAGGTTGGCCAGTCAGCGGGCGGCACGGCGACGGGCTGGGCGGACATCTCGGTGAGCTGCTCGCCATCGTCGAGGACGAAGACGGGCTGCACCATGACTTTGAGGAGGCGCAGACGAGTCACGGGAACCTCCGGGGGGATGTGTCGGGTGTCCTGCGCAGGTGCTGGCAACGCTCGGTGCCCTGAGCAGGTGGTCATAGTCCTTAAGTCTTGCTCCATTCTGATCATCTGAGCTCCACCTGCTTAGGTCCTTGCCTTTATTGGCGCTACGCGCTTAGGAGCAGTATGGAGCCGCGCGGTCGGGACGCGCGGCAAACGCTCACGCGCTCGCTAATCTAGAGGTCCGCGCCCCCGTCGGTAATCCGTACTGGGCTTTCCGTGGCACCGAGCTGTTCTGCCCCGGGCGCGTCGCCCACTGGATGAAGTACCAGCTCGCCTCCTTCTGCCGCGACCCCGCCGCTATGGACAGCCCGTACACGTACCGCGTCGGGTCCAGGTCTGCGACCGCCACGCGATCAGCCCCCCGGCCAGCGTCCGGGTCGAGAACCGACCCGTGGACGAGGAGGGCCAGCGCGCCCTGCTGGAACAGCGCCACGTCGCCCGGTGCGACGCTGCCAGCGGTCGGCCCGTACAACCGGGGCAGGTCGCCCCGGCGGCGGCGGTGGCGGTGGCGGTCAAAGACATCCTCCGCCAGCCCGCTCGCGTCGTAGCTGTACAGGAACGAGCTGCCGGCCTGTGGGTCGTGCAGGCGCCTGGCCAGGTCGACGAGCTCGTCCCCGGTCGGCGCCGCCGGGGAGCCGTGGCGCAAGACGATGGCCGACTCCCCCCGGAGTGGGACGCGCACGAGCCCATCGACCAGGTCGGCCGGGTCCACGTCCGACGCCGTCAGCGAGCTGTCGCGGGCGAAGCCGTCGAGCGCCGCGTACGGACTCGCGCCCAGCTCCGGGCCGTCGCGGCGCGGCGCCGACAGCACCACATCGACGTCGCCCTTGCCACCCCCGGCGGCCAGCCGCCGGTGCAGCTCGTCGTCGTCGGCGACGTCCTCGTGCTCGACCAGGATGCCGGTCACGCGCGCGAATGCGCCCAGCTGGGGGGTGATGCTGTCGGTCCAGGGGTGGGCTCCGGCGAGAAGGCGGATCCGCGCCCCGCTGAACCGCAGTGGGTCGAAGGAGCGCGGGGGCGCGGTGGGTGTCTGGGGCCGCATCGTGGCCGCGTGGGCCACGGCCGGCGCCGTGACGGCCGTCACGGTGAGGCCAACGGTAACGGCAACGGTAGCGCTGCCGGCGGCGAGCAGGAGCTGACGGCGCGTCACCTCTCCGGAGGGATGGGCGAGCGGACCCGGCCGCATTGCGGGGACAATCATCATGCGGCCAGTGTGGGCCGGCCATGGGCGCCGGGTCATGAACTTTCGTCATACCTTAAGCTTCGATCTTCGTTCAGGAGTAGAAGGAGAGACGTACACTGGCCGTAGCCGTATCTGGAGATCGTGACCGCGACGACCGGAAGGGGGTTCGCGTGGATCGGTCTACGGGCCGCGCACAGATGCACAAGTCCGCGGCCGGGCGGGTGGGAGCCATCCTGGAGATCAGCGCCGACGTCACCGCGCGTGAGACGACGGAGCAGGCCCTCCACGAGCGCGACGCCAGCTTCGAGACGGCGCAGCGGATCGCCCATCTCGGCGACTTCCGCTGGGACCTGACGACAAACGTCGTGTACTGGTCGAACGAGATGTTCCGTCTGCTGGGCTACGCCCCGGGCGAGGTGACGCCGAGCCTGGCCAGCTTCCTCGCCGCGGTGCACCCGGACGACCATCTGATGGTCATGAGCTTCGTGGCGGGCTCCTACGAGGGCCGCACCGATGAGCTTGAGATCCGGACCGCCGGCCGCGATAGCTCGGAGCGCATCCTGGTCACGCAGGCCGAGGTGGTGTGCGACGCCATGGGCAAGGCCCAGTGCATCATCGGCACTGGGCTGGACGTTACCGAGCGTCGGCAGGGAGAGCGGGCCCTGTACCAGGAGGTCGCCGAGCGGCGGCGGGCGGAGGCCGCGTTGGTCAAGCAGGGGAAGCGTCTGGAGGATCTGGTCAGGCGCCTGCTGCTGGCCCAGGAGGAGGAGCGGCGGCGGGTCGCCTACGAGATCCACGACGACCTGGCCCAGCTGGCTGTCGGCGCCCAGCAGCACCTCGAGACGTTCGCCCGCTACTACCGCCCGCGCCGCCCGGAGGCCCGGGCCAAGCTGGATCGGGCGCGCGCCCTGGCCCAGCGGACGGTGGTCGAGGCGCGGCGCGTCATCGCCGGCCTGCGCCCCACAGCGCTTGACGACTTCGGCCTGGCGACAGCGCTGCGGCTGGACATCGAGGCGCGGTGCGCCGACGGCTGGGCGATCGCCTACGACGAGACGCTCGGGCCGGAGCGGCTGCCGCCGGCGGTCGAGACGGCGCTGTTCCGGATCGTCCAGGAGGCGCTGACCAACGTGGGCAAGCACGCCGGCACGAGGCGGGTGCAGGTGGCGCTGCGTCGGCGCCGGGCGACGGTGCAGCTGGTGGTGCGCGACTCGGGGCAGGGCTTCGACCCGCGGGCGGTGGACCGGGGCGAGCCGGGCCAGCGCGTGGGGCTGGCCGGGATGCGCGAGCGGGTCAGCCTGCTGGGGGGGCGCTGGCAGGTGCGGAGTCGGCCGGGCCACGGCACGTGCGTGATGGCACTCGTGCCGGTGCCGGTGCCGCCTGAAAGCTGAAGGCTGAAGGGCTGAGGGCTGGCGTGGACGGCTCGTGGCGGGCGCAGGAGCGCGGGCGGCCGGCGCCCGCCCGGGTCGTGGTCGCCGACGACCACGACATTGCCCGGGCCGGCCTGCGCGGGCTGCTGGCGGGCGAGCGCGACCTCCTCGTGGTGGGCGAGGCGCGGACCGGCCGCCAGGCGCTCGACCTCTGCCTGAGCCTCCAGCCAGACCTGGTGATGCTGGACATTCGCATGCCCGACATGGACGGCCTGGCGGCGACCGGGGCCATCAAGCGCGCCCAGCCGGCGACCCGCGTGGTCATCATCACGATGCACGAGAGCGCCGATTACCTGTTCCGGGCGCTGCGGGCCGGCGCCGACGGGTACCTGCTGAAAGGCGCCTCGCACGACGAGGTGGTCACCGTCGTCCGACGCGCCCTGCGCGGGGAGGCCATTCTGGACTCGCGGCTGGCGGCTCAGCTGCTCCAGCGGCTGGTCGTCGCACCGGGCGGCCGGGCCGACCCGCTGGCAGTCCCGCTGACGCCGCGCGAGCACGAGGTGCTGCAGCTGCTCGCCCAGGGGCTGACGAACCGCCAGATCGGCGGCGCCCTCACGCTGGGCGCCGGGACGGTGAAGACCCACGTGGAGCACATCCTGGCGAAGCTCGGCGTGGAGGACCGCACCCAGGCAGCGGTGCGCGGGATCGGCCTCGGCCTGGTGGGAGTAGAAGTAGAAGTAGGAATGACCGCCGGCCCGGGCGCTAGCCCAGGCCAGGCATAGGGGGCGGGCGCCACCAACGCCAGCGCCAAAGATCGGCCACCTGGCAGAGGCGATCTCTGCCGCCTGGACGATCCCTGCCAGCCCGGCGGTCCCGCATGATGTGTCCAGTCATCGAGGCGCCGGCGCCCTCCGGGGCGCCCTACTTCGCTGGTCCAGCCGCACTGGGGCTAGCTTTCAGGAGAACACTATGCCTGCCCCTGTGCCATGGCACATCTTGCGGTCCGCTTACGGTGGGCACGATTGTGGCCCGCTCTCGCTCCCCGCGAAGAGTCACCTCCCCACGGACCAGCCGGCCGCGGCCACGCCGACCGCGCGGCCGATCCGGCGCTCGTTCGTCCAGGCAGTCGCCAGCCGTGCCGACTTCGCGGCTCTCCTCGACCGGCTCGGCGTTCTCGGCCACTGGGACGAGATCGTCGACCGGAACGTCACCGTCCGCGTGCTCGGGTCGGTCTTCGACCGCGAAGGCTACCCGGTCGGCTCGGTACCGCCGTACCCCGAGGACGAGGAGCTGACCGTGTGCTTCTACAAAGAGGACGTCTACCTGGGGGCCATTCTGCTGGCCGACCTGTGCCGCCTGGCGGCGGTCACCCCGGACGCCGTCCTGCCCATCCGCCCGTGACGCCCGCGCAGCCAGCCACCCTGTCGCCACGGCGGCTCGCCCCGCGCACGCAGCGGGCCCGTCCGGCACACGAGAGTAAGAGCACGCCCCACCCGGCGGAGCTGCAGCATGCCGACCCTCGGCAGCTGCGCACTGCCGCCCGCGTTCTCCTGGTGACTGACCGGCCAGCCCTGGCCGCCATGGTCCGCTTCGCCCTGGACCGCGGGCAGTACGTCACGCGGACCGAGACGACCGACGCGGAGGCCAGGGCGGTTCTGGCGCAGTGGCAGCCGCACCTGGCAGTGGTGGACCTGGCCGTGGCGACAGGCGAGCCCATGGCGTGGCTCCAGCACGCGGCTGGCGCGGCAGGAGCGCGCGTCCCAGCTGTCCCGGTCATCGCTGTCACGGCGCGGAACGACCTGAAGACCAGGCTGGCGGCCTTTCAGCGGGGGGCCGACAGCGTCATGGCGCTGCCGTTGTCCCCCGAGGAGCTCCTCGCCCGGGTGCTGGTCATCATGCGGCGCACCTACCGCGACGCCGTGGCGTTCACGCCCACCATCCGGATCGGCGACCTGGAGATCGACATCCGCACCCGGAGCGTGTCGACCAAGGGCTCCCAGCTGCACCTGACGTCGCTCGAGCAGAGCCTGCTCTATCTGCTGGCCGCCAACGCCGGCCGGTTGATCACGCGCGAGGAGATCCTGGACAACCTGTGGGGCGCCGAGTACGCCGCTGGCAGCAACGTGGTGGACCGCCACGTGCGCAACTTGCGGGCCAAGCTCCAGGACGATTGGCGCCGGCCGCGTTTCATCGCGACAGTGCCGGGGCGCGGCTACCGCCTGCTCTCGACGGCCGCCGCGGCATCCTGACGCCCGCCGAGGCTTGGCCACGGCGCAAGTCGTGAAGTTCTGCACATGCTGAGCCCGGCGCAACGCCCTTACGCTACTTGTGGCATCACCTCTACAGGGAGAGGCCCGACGTTCTGATTCGTAGCTCGCCAGTCGCCAGCTTACGTGGTCCACTCCGCCGGCCCTATCTTAGAGCCTTAGAGCCTTTCGTAGGTACGTCCGAACAGCATCCGCGCGTGTACGCGTGGATTCGTGGCTTGAAGCAGTCCCGCACTGGTTGGCCTGCCTGGCAACCGACAGGCCAGGGGGCCTCGGCCAATGGGCACCGAGGAGAGGGTACGGCAGATGTACCGGGAGCAGCTCATCCAGCGGTTGTGTGCGCGCGCGCGGCGGGGCGGGCCAGCCCACCAGGTGTGGTGGAATGGCGAGCTGCTGCACGTCAGCGAGGCTCTCCGGCGAGCCACGGAGCTTGCCGAGACGGAGCCCGTCCACGCTCGGGGCGACGACGTGGTAGTCCCGCGTCAGCTGCCGCCGGAGGTGCCAGACGAGCTGTCAGCTATCAGCTATTAGCGGTAGAAGCGAGACGGCCGTCTCATTCTGAAGGCGTAGCGCCCCGCCCTGCTGACGGCTGACCGCTGACGGCTGACGGCTCGTTTGCCAGCGGGGTGTCCCGCTTGCCGGCCCGCACCTGCGCCTCCTCGACGTGGACGGTGAGGTCCGACCCGAACCGCTCGACCACGTGCCCAAGTGTTTTGCCGCACTCCTGACAGACCGCGCTGTCGTGGGCCAGAACCCCAGGCGTGCCGACCAGGAGGTGGTCCTTGGTACCCCCGGGCTCGTGCTTACCACAGAGGGTGCAAGCGGCCGTCGAACTGGCCTCGGGGGCATTCCGGCGGAGCGTGATCTTCGTCATGGTATCTCCCTCGGGCCGGTGTGAAGCCGAGTGAGTGGCCCCCTCGTCCCTCCCCGGCTGTCGGCCTTGACATATCTAAGCCTAGGCCTAAGTATGCACGACGCGGGCCAGCACGACGAGCCGTCAGCTCGGCTTGCAAAATCCGACCAAACTGGTAGTATTTCGGCCATGGCCTTGACGCTCACTGCCCCGCTCGCCGTTGCCCGTATCCGGGCCGACTTCCCTATTCTGCAGCGCGAAGTCAACGGCCACCCCCTCGTCTACCTCGACAACGCCGCCACCTCCCAGAAGCCGCGCCAGGTCATCCACGCCCTCGTCGACTACTACGAGCGTATCAACGCCAACGTCCATCGCGGCGTCCACACCCTCAGCGTCGAGGCCACCGATGCTTACGAGTCGGCCCGCGAGCGCATCACCCACTTCATCGGCGCCACCGACTCGGACGAGCTCGTCCTGGTCCGCAACACGACCGAGGCCCTGAACCTTGTGGCCGCGTGTTGGGGCCGGACGAACCTGGGGCCTGGCGACGAGGTGCTGGCCACGACCATGGAGCACCACTCGAACCTCGTGCCGTGGCAGCGGGTGGCCCAGGAGATGGGGGCCTCCATCCGTCTCGTGCCCGTCCGTGACGATGGCACGCTGGATATGGACGCCTTCGGCCGGCTGCTCGGCGCGCGCACCAGGGTGGTTGCCGTGGCCCACGCCTCCAACGTCCTGGGAACCATCAATCCGCTGGCGGAGATCTGCGAGCGCGCCCACGCCGTCGGCGCGATCGTCGTCGCGGACGGCGCCCAGAGCGTGCCACACGTGCCGGTAGACGTGGCGGCGCTGGGCGTCGACTTCTTCGCCTTCTCCGGGCACAAGATGCTGGGACCGACGGGGACTGGCGCGTTGTGGGGCCGCCGCGAGCTGCTCGATGCCATGCCGCCGTTCCTCGGCGGTGGCGGCATGATCCGCGAGGTGTACGACGACCATGCCACCTGGGCGCCGCTGCCGGAGAAGTTCGACGCCGGCACGCCCGACATCGCCGGCGCTATCGGCCTTGCCGCCGCTGTCGACTACCTAGGGGGCCTGGGCATGGAGTCTGTCCGCGCCCACGAGGTGGAGGTGACCGGCTACGCGCTCGACCGGTTGCGCGCCGAGCCGGAGATCGTCGTCTACGGCCCGGGCCGGCCCGAGGAGCGCACCGGCGTGGTCGCCTTCAACCTGGACGGCGTGCACCCGCACGACGTCGGAACGGTGCTGGACGAAGCCGGCGTTGCCGTTCGCGCGGGCCACCACTGCTGCCAGCCGCTGCACCGCGCGCTCGATGTCGCGGCCACGGTGCGCGCCAGCTTCTACATATACAACACGACGGACGACGTCGACGCTATGGTGGACGCTCTGGGTACCGCGCGCCGCCTGTACCGCCGCCGCTGACCGCCCCCGGGCCCGACGCAGGCGTCGAGTCGTCTATCCTTAGCCTGGTGTTCGACGCGCAGCACGTCTTCGGCCCCGCTACCCGCCTCCAGGCCGAGTCGATCGGCGAGCCGGGGCAGCGCACCTTCCGCCTCCTCGTCGAGAGCGACGACGGCCGCGCGGCCGCGCTGCGCCTGGAGAAGGAGCAGCTGCAGGCCCTCGGTCTGGCGGTCGAGCAGCTGCTGGCCGAGCTCCAGGGTCGCCTCGCTTCCGCCACCAGGCCCGTCAGGCAGGCGGCATCGGAGACCTTCCCCACGAGCCCGACGGTGGACTTCCGCGTCGGTCGCCTGGCCCTTGGCCAGGACGAGAGCGAGCTCGAGAGCGGCCCCCGCTACGTCCTGTTGGCGTACGACGTCGAGGCAATCCCCGCGGACGACCAGGAGGAGCCCACCCAGCCGCCTACGTTCGCCTGCCGCGCCACGCGCGAGCAGCTGCGCGCCCTCAGCCGCAGCATCGCCGAGGTCGTCGCCGCGGGGAGGCCGCGCTGCCCGCTGTGCGGCGAGCCGATGCAGCGCGCGGGCGAGTCCCACGGCTGCGTTCGCACCAATGGCCACCGCTCATAGCTCTCAGCTCTCAGCCCTCAGCCGTCAGCCCTCAGCCCTCAGCCCTCAGCGCGTAGCTGAGGATAGTGACCGCCTCTCCCCATCCGCCTCTCCCCTCAACGCTGTGATCCAGGGTCCGTGTCGTTTTTAGCCCCACCGGAGACCCCGCTGGCCGGCCCTGCCACCGGCGCCCCGCGCCGCGGGTTGGCGCTGTCGCTCCTGGGGCTCGGCCTCGCCAGCCTGGTGCTCCTCGCCATCTCGGCAGTGGCCGGGCTAGAGATCGCCACCCGGGGCCGGATCGCACCGGGCGTGACGGCTCTCGGCGTGCCCCTGGGCGGGCTGACACCGGACGCCGCGACTGCCCGACTGGCGCCAACGGTTGCCACCGTACTTGACCGCCCGCTCGATCTGCGGCTGGGCGGCCGGGTGTGGACCGCGAGCGCCCGCGACCTCGGCCTGCGGCTCGAGGCGGCGGAGCTGGCCAACGAGGCCTACCACGTTGGACGGGACGGGAGTCCTGTGGAGCGCCTGACCGACCGGGTCTCCGCGCTGGTCGACGGCTCCGAGGTCACCGTCCGACGCACGGCCGAGGGGTCAGCGCTGGACGGTACGCTGGCCCGTGTTGCCACGGCGGTGGACCGCCCCGCCCAGGACGCTCGCTTGACCCTGGCTGACGATGGGGCGGTCGATTTTGCCCCGTCCACGGTCGGCCAGCAGCTGGACCGGGCCGCCTCGCGCGAGGCGGTGCTCCGAGCGCTGACGGACGGCGCCGCGGCAGTGGACCTCGCGGCGCGGGATGTGCCACCCACTATCGCGACCGGGCTGGTGGAGCCGGCCCACGCCCAGCTGACGCGGCTCCTGCGCGACGGCGCGTCGGTCCGCCTGACCGCCGGCCAGCAGGCTTTCCCGCTGGCGCGCGCGGACATCCTCGGTCTCCTGTCCCTCGAAGCGGCGACCGGGCCGGGCCACCCCGCGGTGGTCCAGACCCGGCCCGAGGCGCTCCAGGCCCTCGTCCAGCGACTCGCGGACGGGATCGACCAGGAGCCGCGGAACGCCCGCTTCGATTGGGCTGGCGGCGCGCTCGCGCCGCTGCGGCCGAGCCGCGACGGCCGCGCGCTGGATCAGGAGACGGCGACGTCGCTGCTCAGCGCGGGTATCCTCGCCGGCCAGCCGGCGCTGGAGCTGCCCGTCGTCGTCGTCCATCCGGCGGTCTCCGCCGCCGACGCCGACACGCTCAGGAGCGCCGAGGTCATCGCCAGCAGCAGCACCTCCTTCGTCGGCTCGATCCCCGAGAAGCGGCACAACATACGCCTGGCGGCCGAGCGGCTGAACGGCGTGGTGGTGTCGCCTGGCGGCACCTTCTCCTTCAACAAGGAGGTTGGCCCGACGACCCTGGAGGCTGGCTTTCAGTGGGGCTTCGGGTTGACCGACGCGGGCGGCGGCGTGCACACAGTGCCCAGCGTGGCCGGTGGCATCTGCCAGGTGGCCACCACCCTGTTCCAGCCCGTCTTCTGGGCTGGCTATCAGCTGGAAGAGCGCTACTGGCACCTGTACTGGATTCCCGCCTACGCGTCCCAGGGCTTCGTCGGCCTGGATGCCACGGTGGACACTGACGCCGGCCTGGACCTCCGCTGGACGAACCCGACGCCCGACCCCGTGCTCATCCAGGCGAGCGCGGACGACGAGAAGGTCTCTTTCAGCCTGTACGGTCGAAAGCCGTCCTGGTCGGTGCAGGTCGAGGAGCCGGTCATCTCGCACAGGGTGACGGCCGACCCCACGCCGGTCGTGCAGGAGGAGCCGAGCCTACCCTGGGGGCGCACGTTGCCGGTGGAGGCGGCGCGCGACGGCTTCGAGGTACTGGTCACCCGCCACGTCGTGCCGAGCGGTGGCGGCTCTTCCCGTGACCTGGCGCTGACGAGCGTCTACCAGCCCTCCCACACGGTCACCCTGGTCGGCACCGGAGGCCGGCCGGCCGGGGCGTCCGTTGGCGAGGCGCTGGACCGCGTACGGGCGAGCCAGCAGCCGGCCGCGCCGTCGGCCAACCTCCCCGCCCCCGCCCCCGCGGCCGCGCCCGCGCCGGCCGTCCCGACCGCCCACACCTATGAGACGCCGAACGGGCCGCGCACGCTGGCCCAGATCCGCGACGAGCTCCAGCGGGCGGGCTGGGGCGGCGGCGCCGACCAGGACGCGCTGGCGACGTACAACCGCGTCGCGGCCGCCGCCAAGGAGGGCTCGTCCGGCCGCTAGTTTTTGGTTTTTGTCCGCCCGCCCAGAGCCAGTGGCTCATCCGCGGCTAGTGGAGCGAGTGGTCATTAGCCGCGGGGCGGGATGCTGAGTTGGGTGCCTGCCTGCAGAGCGTCCGGGTCCGGGCCAATCGCGGCGCGGTTGGCCGCGTAGATCTCGGGCCAGGCGTCAGGGTCGCCGTACACTTTCTGGGCGATCGAGCGCATCGTGTCGCCCGCCTCCACCGTGTAGGTGCCGGCTGGCACAGTGGCCGTGCTCGCGGTCGTCGGCGAGGGCGCCGCGACAGCCGGGCTGGGCGCGGCGGCGACCACCGCGATGGTCGGCCGCGCGGCCGGCGCCGGCCCAAGCCGGAGCCCTTCACCCCTGAGGCCCACCCAGGCGCCGAGCAGGAGGCCGGCCGCGATGGCCACCGCCGGTATCGCCCACAGCCAGAGCGGCAGGCCGTGCGCCGCCCCTGACCGGGGACGCCGCGTGAAAGCTGGCTTGTCCCCCTCGTCGCGGTCGACCGGTGGCACACGCGCAGTCTAGCCGTGGCCGGCACGCGGGCTGCGTCTCCATCGCGCCACGCTGTGCCGGTGTGCCCGTATGATCGACCGATGACGAGCCCAAGTCGGACCTATGCGTCGCAGCATGCGGGCGGCTGGGCGCTCCAGCTGTACCTCGTGGTGGCCGCCGTCGCCTTCGCCGTGCTGGCCGTGTTGGCCTGGTCGATCCCGTACTTCCCCTGGGACGTCACGGTCGAGCGGGCCGTTCAGGCGAACAGCCCCAGCTGGTTGGACACCGTCACCACGGCGGTGAGCTGGGTGGGATTTCCGCCGCAGAGCACGATCATCGACGCTCTCATTGTCGCCGGCATCTTCCTGGTGGGCCGGCGCCGTGAGGCCGTCCTGGCGCTGTTCGCCGCCGCCGGCAGCGCGGCGCTCTGGTTCCTGATCGCGCCGCTGGTGCACCGGCCGCGGCCCAGCCCCGACCTGGTCCACGTCGCCGCCACCATCCCCTTCGGCAGCTTCCCGAGTGGCCACGTGCTGAACCTGACAGCCTTCTTCGGCTGTCTCCTGTACCTGGCCGTCACACGGTTGCGGGCAGGCCCGCTCCGGACGCTCGTCGTGGTCGTCTGCGCTGCCCTGGTGGCGGCTATCGGCTTTGCCCGCGTGAGCTCGGGTGAGCACTGGCCCAGCGACGTGCTGGGCGGCTACCTCCTGGGTAGCCTCTGGTTGGCGCTCACCGTCGGCCTCGACCGCTGGTGGGCGCGACGCGCCACGCCGTCCCGCGCGCCGCCCTGAATCCACGGCCTGGAGCGACGTCGTGCAGCGTGAGCTGGACCGTCCGCTGGCGGAGGCAGAAGAGAGTCCGCCGATCGTCGCGTGGCGAGCGCGCCAGGTCCTGCCGATCGTGCTGGCGGCGGGCGTGGCGCTGGCCGGGCTCGCTCTCGTGGCGAGTCGAGCCGGGTCCAACTCGGTGGATCTGGGCGCCACTCTCTGGCTACAGAGCTTCCAGCAGCCCGCCTTCGCCGCGCTCATGGCCGCGGTAAGCTGGCCCGGGTTCTTTCCCCAGAACTGGATAGTGCCCGTCCTGCTGGCCGTGGCGTTGGCTTCGCTCCGCTTGTGGCCGGAGGCGTTGTGGCTCCTCGGCACCCAGGCAGCGACCCTGGCCACCCAGGTCGTCAAAGAGGTGGTCCATCGGCAACGCCCCTCGCCCGAGCTGGTCAGGGTCGCCGCGCCGCTGACCGACCCCAGCTTTCCTAGCGGCCACGTGGTGCAGTACACGGTGATCCTGGGGTTTCTCTTCTTCCTGGTGTACGTGCTGATGCGGCGGTCCGCCCGGCGCAGCGCCACCCTCGTGCTGCTGGCCGTTCCCATCGTCCTGGTGGGGCCGTCGCGTCTGTACCTGGGCCAACACTGGCTCAGCGATGCGCTGGGCGGCTACGCCATGGCGGCGCTGCTGCTGGTGCCGTACTGTTGGGCGTACACGACGTGGCGCCTGTCCAGAACGCGACAGCGCGTCGGGCCAAACCCCGGCGCCACGCCCGTGGGCATAGAAGCTGGAGGACCAATTAGCGTGGAGCGCGGAGAACGGGAGCCGTCGTCTCAGGACGAGGCCAGCGCCATCGGCGACGCCGTCGACGCGGTGGGCACCGGCAGCGGGATAGACATCGGTGGCACCGGCACCGCTGAGGGACATCCGAAGCAACAGTCCCCACATCGCCAGCCACCAGGCCGAGCGTAGGCACATCCTTGCGCAACACGACTGGATCCAGTTCTTTCAATACCTGATCGCCCACGGCATATTCCTTCCTAATTTAGCTCAAGGGGTAAGCGGTAACGAGGACGGGTGGGGGATATCCGTCAGGAAGGATCCACACAGTCACGACGCGCACGGTCCGGCCATTGGGCGCTTCGGTCTCGCCGCCACATCTCGCCCATGTGCAGGACGGGTAAAAAGTCCCGACCGTTGTATGGGACGGTACAACGCCCCGTCGCCACGGTCAGACCTCCTACCAGCGCGGGGTGTCGCCCAGGGGGTGCTCGCGGAGGACCTCCTCGTTGACGTCGGCGCCCCAGCCGGGGCCGGTGGGCAGCAGGATGTGGCCGTCCGCGATCGTCGGCGGGGTCGTCACCAGGTCCTTCTTCCACGGGACGTCGTCGATGTCGATCTCCATGATCCGCACGTTCGGCAGAACGGCGCACAGGTGGATCGAGTGGAGATCCGCCAGGTGGCTGTAGTAGTTGTGCGGCGCCACCGTGAGCTCGTACGCCTCGGCCATGTGGCCGATCTTGTACGCCTGCCCGAAGCCGTTCCAGGGTACGTCGATGATAGCGGTGTCCATGGCGTGCAGCTCGAGGAAGGGGCGGTACTGGCGCGTGCTGACGAGGCTCTCGCACGACGCCAGGCTGTGGGGGATCGCCTCCTTGATCTGCAGCAGGGCCCGCGGGTCCCAGGTGTCGTACTCGATCCACTGCATATTGAAAGGTTCGAGCAGGCGGCCAATCTTGATGGCGCCCTCGGTGCGGACGTTGTAGTTCAGGTCCAGGGCGATCTGGACCTTGGGGCCGACGCCTTCGGCGAAGGCGCCGATGAGGCGTTCGATGAAGTCGAGCACCTCGACAGTGGCGACGCCGTCGGTGTTGTTGATGCCGCGCCCGAAGCCCGGGAAGTAGGTGCTGGCGGGGTCGCCCGGGATGACGATGTTCGTCTTCAGCGCCGTGAAGCCACGCTCGACCACCTCGTGCCCGAGCGCCACGACGTCGTCGTAGGTCCGCAGCGGCGGCAGGCCGAGCAGCTCGCCGTGCCGCGCGCGGGTCGTCCCGCAGTGCGACCAGTACAGCCGCATGCGGTCGCGCACCGGCCCGCCCAGCAGCTCGTAGACGGGCACGCCCAGCGCCTTGCCCTTGATGTCCCACAGGGCCAGTTCGATGCCGGCGATCGCCTTGTGCGAGACGCCGCCGAGGTTCTGGCGCGAGGCGCGCAGCATGTCCCAGTACAGCCGCTCCACCGACCGGGGGTCCTCGCCGATGAGCAGGGGCTCGAAGTCGCGCACGCAGCCGGCCACGCCGTGCGGGTTGCGGTTGTCGCTGCACTCGCCCCAGCCGACCAGGCCGTCGTCGGTCGCCACCTTGACGAACGTCCACGGCCGCCAGCCGGCGTCGCAGTGGAACGTCTGTACTCGGGTGATCTTCATGCTGCCCCCGCGCCCCCTCTCAGCGCTCGCGCCACTGTCCGTGTTCGTCGTCCACCTGCTCCGCGCGGATGGTCAGCACGACCTGCGTGGGCTGCGTGGGCCCGCCCCGCGCCGACTCGCTCCGGTGCCCCGTCGTCTCCACGAACGCCAGCGGCACGTACACGTCGCGGGCCAGGGGTCGATTGACCAGGAAGTCCGCCTCGCGGACTTGCTTCACCGTGCCGACGGCGATGCCGTCGATGCCGACGACCTCCATGCCGGGCTGGATCTGGCCGGCGTCGAAGGTGTTCGCCGGCAGAACCTCGCCGACGAACGTCGGCGACGGCGGCAGCGTGAGGCGATTGTCCACCTGGCGCACACCGGGTACCCCGCGGGCATACATCGCCACCACGTCCAGCTGACTCGCCTCGGGGACGGTCCCGGTCAGCGTCACGACACCGTCATGGACGACCATCTCCACGCGGCTCGCGTCCAGGTGCATGTCCTCCGTGAGCTGCTCGCGTAGGTCGTGGCGAATCTCCGCATCCGAGCGCTCCCCAAAGCTCTGCATGGTCGCTCAGTGTAGCGGCCACCCGCTGGTGCATCATAGGGGGATGCGACGACTTACTCGACTTACTCGAGCTACTCGACTGACCAGACGGCGCCGGTCAGAATGGGCCGGACGGTGCTAGACGCCGTCCTGCTTGGTGGGCGCATCGTCGATGGCACCGGCGCGCGCTCGTACCGGGCCGACGTGGGCCTCGGCGCCGGCCGCGTGGCGGCGATTGGCGACCTGTCCGCCGCCGAGGCGCGCCAGCGGATCGACGTCGCCGGCCGGGCCGTGTGCCCGGGGTTCATCGACATGCACGCGCACTCCGACCTGACGCTGCTCGTCCAGCCGACTGGCGACAGCAAGATCCAGCAGGGGGTGACGACCGAAGTCAACGGCAACTGCGGGTTCAGCGCGGCGCCGCTCACCGATGCCAGCGTCGCGATGGTCAAGCGCCTGCACGGCTTCTTCGGGCGCTTCGTCGACGAGCTGGGCTGGGACTGGCGGTCGCCCAGCGACTATCTGGCGCGTCTCGAGGCCCGGGGGCTCAGCTACAACGTGGTCCCGCTGGTCGGCCACGCCACGCTGCGGATCACGGCCATGGGCATGGTGCAGCGACCGCCGAGCGCCGCCGAGCAGGCGCGGATGTGCGAGCTGACAGGGATGGCGATGGCGGCCGGGTTCTTCGGCATGTCCACGGGTCTGGTGTCGCCGCCCAGCGTCTACGCCGACACCGAGGAGCTGACCCAGCTCGCCCGGGTGGTGGCCGAGGCCGGCGGCCTGTACGCCAGCCACATCCGCGGCGAGGGCCACTCGCTGCTGCGCGCCACCGCCGAGGCGCTCGAGATCGGCGAGCGCTCGGGTGCGCCGGTCCAGATCTCGCACCACAAGGCCACCTTCCGACCCTACTGGGGCCGCATCCGCCAGGCGATCCAGCTCAGCGAGTGGGCGGCCGAGCGCGGCCAGTCGGTCGGCTTCGACGTCTACCCGTACACCGCGGGGAGCGCCAACCTGAGCCAGATCATGCCCGACTGGGCCCACGAGGGCGGCGTGGCCACGCTGCTCGAGCGCCTCGGCGCCCCCGACACGCGGGAGCGGATCCGGCGCGACGTCGCCGAGCAGGGCCGCGAGTGGGACCAGACCTTCGTGGCCAAGGTGCCCGCGAGCGCCGATCCCACCCTTCAAGGGCAGTCGATCGCCACCATCGCCGCCCAACGCGGCGTCGACCCGATTGACGCGCTCGTCGCCGTGCTGCTCGAGTCCAGGTCGGAGGCGACGATGGTGCACTTCGCCATGGCCGAAGAGGACGTGCGCTTCGTCATGCGGCACCCGCTCGGCATGTTCGGGTCGGACGGCACGGGGATCGCCCCGACCGGCGTGCTGAGCGAGGGGCAGCCCCACCCGCGCTCCTACGGCACCTACCCGCGCATCCTCGGGCACTACGTTCGCGACGAGCGGGTGCTCACGCTGGAGCAAGCCGTGCGCAAGGCGTGCTACGTCCCCGCCGAACGGCTCGGGCTGGAGCGGAAGGGGCGCATCCAGGTCGGCGCCGACGCCGACCTGGTGGTGTTCGACCCGGCGACGGTGCGCGACGAGGCGACCTACGCCGCCCCCCACCAGTTTCCGAGCGGCATCGACTACGTCGTCGTCGGCGGCGACGTCGCGGTGGACCACGGGACTATCACGCCGGCGCGGGCCGGCCGCGTCCTGCGCAAGTCGTGAGCTGGGAGCGCCGGTCGCGGCTCGGCGCGGCGGGTACGCTACCCTCGACTCCGGTGTAGAGACTCGAGAACTCTAGAGGTTGCCCATGACGCTCCCGGCGCACAGCTCGCCCAACCAGCCTGCCGCTACTGTCAGTCCGCACCCGCTCGCCCGACGGGTTGATTGGGACTCGGTCACCGCCGAAGCCGTCGCGACGCTGTCGCGGTACATCCGCGTCGATACCTCCCACCCGGCCGGGCAGACGGCCGACGCGGCGGCGCTCCTGCAGGAGCTGCTCGCGGCCGAGGGCATCGAGACGCGCCTGTACGAGACGCCCGTGGCCGGCAAGGTGAACCTGGTCGCCCACCTCCGGAGCGATGCCCCGGTTGGCAAGCCCTTCGTGCTCAGCAACCACATGGACGTGGTGCAGGCCATCGCCGCCGACTGGACGTTCGACCCCTACTCGGGCGAGGTGGCCAATGGCCACGTCTACGGCCGCGGCGCACTGGACATGAAGGGCATGGGCGTCATGGAGCTCATGGCGTTCGTCCAGCTCAAACGCCTCCGTGTGCCGCTCGTCCGCGACGTCGTGCTCCTGTGCACGTGCGACGAGGAGATTGGCAGCACTCTGGGCGCGCACTGGCTCGTGGACAATTACTTCGCCGACCTCGACCCCGCCTTCGTGCTCGACGAGGGTGGCCACGGCGTGCGCGGCGTCTTCTCAGCGGGCGACGTCTTCGAGATCTCGGTCGGGGAGAAGCGCATCCTGTGGCTCACCATGGTGGCGCGCGCCGAGCCGGGCCACGCGTCGCAGCCGTGGCCCGAGGCCGCCACCCACCGGCTGGTGCGCGCCGCCCACGCCATCCTGGCGCAGCCGCCCGAAGACCGCGAATGCCCACCCGTCGCCGAGCTCATCCAGCGGCTGGGGCCCGCGGCCAAGCGGGAGATCATGGCCCAGCGAGCCACCGCGCCCATGCTGCACGACACCATCAGCCTGACCATGCTGAGCGGCGGCTACAAGGTGAACATCATCCCGGAGCGCGCCGAGATGACCTTCGACTGCCGCCTGCTGCCGGACACGGACGACAGGGCTTTCCTGTCGAACCTGGAGCAGATTGTCAACGACCCCGGCGTGACCTTCCAGGTCGCCCGCTCTCCCGACCCGCCGGCCACGTCGCCGTGGGTAGACGCGCCGCTGTTCGCGGCGCTGGACCAGGCGTGCCGGGCGTACGCGCCCCGCGCGCCGGTGACGCCGACGATCTGCGTCGGCGGAACTGATGCGCGCTACTTCCGGGCGCGGGGCGTGCCAGCCTACGGGCTGGTGCCGGGCTTGTTCACGGCCGAGGATCTGAAGGGCTTCCACGGTGTGGACGAGCGGCTGTCGATCGCGAACCTGCGGCTGGGCACGCAGGTCGTCTTCGACGTGGCCGCCCGGGTCGCCGCCGCGGGCTGAGAGGAAGGCACACAGACACAGGCACATGGACTGGTGGGAGCGGGTCGGCCTGGCCTTGCAGGGCTTCCTGGAGCAGCACGGGGTCCTGGCTGGCTTCCTGCTGATCCTGGTCGAGGAGGCCGGCGTCCCGGTACCCATCCCCGGCGACGTCCTCATGCTCCTGCTCGGGATGCACGCGCGCCAGGGGCGGGTCTCCCTGGGGCTGGCCCTGCTGGTGATGGAGCTGGCGACCCTCATGGGGGCAACCGTCCTCTACGTCGCGGCGGCGCGCGTCGGGCACGGCCTGATCTACCGCTACGGGCGCTACATGCACCTGACGCCGGAGCGCCTCGACAAGGCCCAGCGCTGGCTGCAGCGGCACGGCGCGCTGGCTATCGTGGCCGGCCGACTGACGCCCGGGCTGCGGATGGCCACCGTCATCGCCTGCGGCGTCTTTGGCGTGCCGTTCTGGCGGTTCCTACCGGCGTTCGCCGTGGGGTCGTTCCTGTACGTCCTCATGTACACCCTCCTCGGCTACTTCCTGGGTCCACCGATCCTCGCGCTGGTGGCCGAGATCCACCTGCCGGTCGGCCTGATCGGGTCACTCGTGCCCCTGGTGATCGTCGTGGTCTGGATCGTGCGCGCCCGGCGGGGTCTGCACCTGCGCGCCGCCAACGACGCCTCCACCATGGACCGCGGCCATCTCCTGCGCGACGGCGCGGTCGCCGGAGCGCTGGCGACCATCGTGTCGAGCCTGGTGATGAACGTGCTGGTGGTCGTCGCGGGCGACGCCGCCGTGCTGGCTCCCGGCGAGCTGATCCAGTTCACCCAGAGGCGGCTGGCCGGCCTGGTGCTGACGCGGGCGCTGGCGCCGCTGCTGCTCGGCGTCCCGCCGGCGTTCCTGGCAGTGGGTATGGTGTGGGGGGCCGTGTACGCGGTCTGGGCGGAGCCGCGCCTGGCGCACCTGTCAGATGGGCTGAGCGGTGCCCTATTCGCGCTGGTGCCGCTGGCCGTGGCCCTCGTGGTGGTGCCGCCCCTGGTCGGCGTGATCCTGCCTGGCGCCGGGCTTATCGGACTGCTGGTGGTCGCCAGCGAGGTCGTCCGGCACCTCGTGTACGGGGTTATGCTCGGGCTGACGTACCCACTGCGGCTGGCGCGGCGCGGCCAGGGCAGGCGTTCGGCCGCCCAGTCGGACGGGGTCGAACCGACCGGGCTGCGGCCGGCGCCGTCCAGCGGCTGACCCCGCGCCCGGCGGCCTAAGCAGGTGGTCTTAAGACTTGCATGTTTCTGATCATCTGAGCTCCACCTGCTTAGGCTCTTGCCTTTGCTCGCGCTACGCGCTTAGGCTGGCGCGCCGGACCCAGACTGGGCCGGGTCCCGGCCGGTGATGCCGAGGAGGCGGTCCTGCAGCGGCGCATCGTCAGGTACTGGCACCGCGGGCGGGAAGACGCCGATCGCGCGCCACTCCTCCGCGTGCGGGCTGATCTCCTGCCAGAGCCCCTGCACCAGGGCGTCGGGGAGGGTCGGGTCAAGCCCGATCACGGTGGCGATGTCGTGGGCCCGCAGGCCGCGGAACCCGTTGATCTGCCAGAAGTACTCGCGGGCGGGAAAGTCGCCGAAGGAGCAGTGCACAACGCGGTCCAGGTTCAGGTCGCCTAGCGCGCGCGCCGCCGCGCACGCCTTGGCGACGATGGCCGCGAAGCTCGCTCTGGGGTCGTCGCCGAGCAGGTCGCCGTCGAACTTGTCCCGGCCGGCTTCGTCCATCGTCTTGCCCGCCAGCATGTCCGGCACCCAGGCGTCGTCGTACGCGTGGTAGCTGACGATCTCGCGCAGGGTCGGCGGGTGGTCCGTGCCACGCCGGGCGAAGCTGGGCGGCATCGTCATGCCCCACTGGTCGTCCCTGATGCGAGCCACCACACTGTTCAGCGCCGCCTCGGCGAGCAGGAAGACGTCGATCTCGGACATGGGCGGTCTCCTCGGCTGTAGGCTGGGCCGGGGGCGAACTGGGTCTGTGTGCCCGCCGGCGCCTGCCACGATACCACGCCGCCGAACGTATGTTCTAGTATCCGTGTCTAACGCCAGGTCACAAACCCGTCACGCCGCGGGCACGAGTCGTGCTGCCGCTCGCGATGCTACGGTGGACCTACGAACCAGAAGAAGAGACAGAGAGAAAGCGAGAAAGTGAGGCACCGATGACACAGCAGGCTCCGAGTTTGACCTCGCCGCTCCGGGGGCAGTGGTTCTCCTGGCTGGACAAGCTGGCCACTCCGCTCCAGACGGCGCTCCAGGACGTCGTGCAGGGGAGCTCAGGCGCGCGCGAGGCGAAGGACTGGCTCAACGGCACGCCAGTGCGCCACCGCATGCACCCAGCCATGGTGATCGTGCCGCTCGGCGCCTGGACGACGGGAGCCGTTCTCGACCTGTTGGACGCGCTGTCGACGGAGCCGAAGTACCGCGCCGGCGCGGACGCGGCGGTCGTCCTCGGGCTTGTGGGCAGCGTGCCGGCGGCGCTCGCCGGCCTGGCCGACTGGATGGACACCTTCGAGCACCAGCGGCGGGTGGGGATGGCGCACGCCGGCCTGAACAGCCTGGCGGTCGGGCTGTACCTGTCGTCGCTGGGGATGCGGCTGGCGGGGGAGGAGCACCGCGGGGCCGCCCGGGCCCTGGCGGGCCTGGGGTACGGCGTGGGCGCTCTCAGCGGCGCTCTCGGCGGTGAGATGGTGTACACGCTCGGCGTCAACGTGCCGCACACCGTCTACCCGAAGCCGCCGGCTGATTGGACTGACGTGCTGGCGAGCGCCGACCTGCCGAGCGGCAAGCCGGTAGTGGTCGAGGTCGGGCGCGTCCCGGTCCTGCTGCTGCGCCAGGGTGGCCAGGTGTTCGCCCTCCAGGAGTGGTGCCCCCACGCCGGCGGGCCTCTGGCCGAGGGCACGTTCGAGGGGGATACCGTCACCTGCCCGTGGCACGGCTCCTGTTTCCGCCTGAGCGACGGCCGCCCGCTGCACGGGCCCGCGGCGGTGAATGCGCCGACGTTCGAGGTCCGGGAAGAGGGCGGCCGCCTCTCGGTCCGCCCGGCCCATGAGGCCAAGGACTGGCCACCGCCGCCCGCGGCAGCGCACGGACGGCCACAGCTCGAACCCGGCCCTGGCCGCCCTGCTTGACTGCTTGACTGGCCACGGTGGACCCGCCGCTCCCCACCTCGCGGCACCACACTGAGGCTGAGGCAAATCGGCCACAATACGCGGTACACACTACGGAGGGACGTGCATGGTCGACATGGGACCCGGCCCGGAGGCGACGGCGCCGCGCTGGGACGAGCCCGACGTCGTGATCGTCGGGGCCGGGGCATCCGGCGGCGCGGTGGCATGGAGCCTGGCCGATGCTGGCTTCCGGGTTGTCTGCCTGGAGCAGGGGGGATGGCTCGAGCCGCGGGCGTATGCCCATGGCCGGGACGACTGGGAGCTGCACCGCCTCACCGACTTCAACCCGGATCCCAACGTCCGCCAGCTGCCTGTCGACTACCCGGTCAACGACGTGGGCTCCACCTACACCCCCCTCATGTTCAACGCGGTCGGGGGCAGCACCATCCACTGGAGCGGGCACTTCCCGCGCTACCACCCGTCGGACTTCCGCGTACGCTCGCTGGACGGCGTCGGCGACGATTGGCCGCTCAGCTACGAGGAGCTGGAGCCGTTCTACGACCTGAGCGACCGCATCACTGGCGTGTCCGGGCTGACCGGCGACCCGTCGCAGCCGCCGCGCTCGCCGCGTGGCACACCACCGCTGCCGCTCGGGGCGATGGGGGAAACGATGGCCCGCGGCTTCGACAAGCTGGGCTGGCATTGGTGGGTCTCCGACAGCGCTATCGTGTCGGAAGCGGTCGACGGCCGCCAGGGCTGCAACCTGTGCGGCCCGTGCGACCTCGGCTGCCCGATTGGGGCGCTGTCCAGCGCCTCGGTCACCTTCTGGCCGCGCGCCGTGCGTCGCGGCGTCGAGCTGCGGACCGGGTGCCGCGTCCGCGAGGTCACCGTCGGCCCGGATGGGCGGGCGCGCGGCGTCCGCTACTACGATGGCCAGGGCCGGCTGCGGGAGCAGACGGCGCCGCTCGTCGTGCTCGCGTGCAACGGCGTCGGCACGCCGCGCCTGCTGCTGAACTCGCGCTCGCCACGCTTCCCGGACGGGCTGGCCAACCGGTCGGGCCTGGTGGGCAAGAACCTGATGTTCCACCCGTTCGCGGCGCTCGGCGGGCTCTTCCCGGAGGCGCTGGACAGCTACAAGGGCCCCATCGGGTCGATCATGTTCAGCCACGAGTTCTACGAGACCGACGCGGGCCGCGACTTCGTCCGTGGCTACGGGCTACAGGTCGTGCGCCAGTCCGGGCCGCTGAGCGTGGCGATGGGCGGCTTCACCGCGCGCAAGGTGCCGTGGGGCCCGGCGCACCACCAGGTCTTCGCCGAGCGCTTCTCGCGCATGATCAACCTCGGCGTGATGGGGGAGGATCTGCCGGAGACTGTCAACGAGGTGGCGCTGGACCCGCGCCTGACGGACGCCGACGGCATACCGGCGCCCCTGGTGCGCTACCGGCTGAGCGACAACAGCAAGCGCATGCTGGAGCACGGCGTGGCCCGGGCGACGGAGGCGCTCGCAGCGGCGGGCGCCACCGAGGTGCTCGTCAGCAGCCCGCACCGCCCGTCCGGCTGGCACCTCCTGGGCACGTGCCGCATGGGCGACCACCCGAACGGCTCAGTGGTCGATCGCTGGGGCCGGGCCCACGACGTGCCGAACCTGTTCATCGTGGACGGCAGCATTTTCGTCACCAGCGCCGCCGTCAACCCCACGACGACCATCCAGGCCCTGGCGCTGCGGACGGCCGACTACATCAAGCGCGAGCGCCGCACCATCGGCAGCTGACCACGGCCGGCCGCGGAGAAAGAGAAAAGCGAAAGAGAGAAGAGAGAAGAGAGAAGGAGCGACACGTGCACGCCGACGCCGACACCGATGCCCGAGCTGCCGCTGAGCGCAGCCAGGCAGCCGTGCCCACCGTGGCCGGGCCGCAAGCCGCGCCGGCCGTCACACCCTCGCCACCGCCGGCCGAGGCGCCGCCGGTCCTGGACGACGACCAGCGGGCCGTGCTGAGGGCGGTCCTGAACGGGATCATCCCCGCTCGTGCCGACCTGCCAGGCGCGGGCGACCTCGACGTGGGCGCGAGCATCGAGCGGACGCTGGCCGCGGCGCTCCCGCTGCGGCGGCTGATCGTCGACGGCCTGGCCGACATCCAGATCGCCGCCGCGCGGCGAACCGGGCGCCCATTCACCGAGCTCGACTCGGCAGCACGCACGGCCATCCTGGCAGGGGCCGAACAGGATTTTCCCACGTTCTTCGTCGCTCTGGTCGAGCACACCTACCGGGGGTACTACACGCTCCCCGCGGTGGCCAACGCGATCGGCCTGGAGCCGCGCCCGCCCCAGCCGCTCGGCCACCGGCTGCCAGCGTTCGACCCGGCCCTGCTCGCGCGGCAGCGCGACCGGGCGCCGTTCTGGCGGCGCGCCGACGGGCCGCTTCCCCGCTAACCTTCCCCGATCGTACACCGCGCCTGGCGCCGTTGTCGGCACGCAGGCGTCGTCAGTCCCACGCTCTCTGGAGGTGCTCCCTGTGACACGTGCTCTCCGCGCCGGCCTGCTCATCGACGGCACCGACAGCGAACCGCTGCGCAACGCCGTGGTGCTGGTGGACGATGGACGGGTCAGCCGCGTCGGTGCCGAGGCCGAGGTCGCCGTGCCACGAGACGCGGACACGCTGGACTTCTCGGACCGGACGGTGCTCCCGGGCCTGATCGACTGCCACGTGCACCTGGTGTTCAGCAACGGCCCCCATCCACTCGCCGACGTCCTGGCCGAAGACGACTTCACCATCCTGCTGCGCGCGGCGAGCAACGCGCGGACAGCGCTGCGCGCCGGCGTCACCACCGTGCGCGACCTCGGCGGCCGCGCGGGCACCACCCTGGCGCTGCGCGACGCCATCAATCGCGGCCTGCTGCCCGGCACGCGGATCATGGCTTGCGGCGCGCCGATCACGCTCACCGGCGGACACTGCTACTTCCTCGGCCTGGAAGCAGACACCGAGGACGAGGTCCGCCGGGCAGTGCGGCGCGAGGTCAAGGAGGGCGTCGACGGCATCAAGATCATGAGCACCGGCGGGCGGATGACGCCGCGCACCAACCCCCTGCGCGCCCAGTACTCCGTGCAAGTGATCGCCGCGGCCGTCGAGGAGACGCGCCGGGCCGGCATGACCATCGCCGCCCACGGCCACGGCACCGAGGGCATCCGCAACGCCGTCCACGCGGGCGTCGACACGATCGAGCACTGCACCTGGGTCAGCGGGCACGACGGCGCCGAGGTGGCCCAGCTCGACGAGGAGGTGGGTCGGATGATGGCGGCCAAGGGCATCTACGTCGTGCCGACCATGACGCCTATCAAGATGGCGGTCGAGGTCGACCCGGCCACGTTGACCGAGGCGTCGCGTCGGTCAGCCGCGCTACGGCCAGCCACTATCAGCATCTACCGCCGGCTCCGTGAGATGGGGGTGCGCTTCGCCGCCGGCACGGACGCCGGCGTGACCCTGACCCCGCCGGACAGCCTGCCGTGGGAGCTCCAGCTGATGGTCGACGACGTGGGCTTCAGCCCGCTCGACGCCATCAGGGCCGCGACCCGCGACGCCGCGACGGCCATCGGTCTGGCGGCCGACCGCGGCACGCTGACCCCGGGGCGACGCGCCGACGTCCTGGTGGTAGACGGCGACCCGACAGCTGACATCTCGGCCCTGCGCGCGGTGCACGCGGTGTTGAAGGACGGCGTGAGCGCCGTCGCCGACGCCGTGGTAGGCGACCCGCCGCCGTGGCGCGGCTACGGCTACGGCTACGGCTATGGCTTAAAACGCTGAATTTAGGCGACAGGGTGCTGGCGCGCCTCGCTCCAGCGCCGCAGGTCCGACAGCAGCGAGCCCCGCAGCGGCGATTCGCGCGCCCGCCGCGGCGGCAGCGACAGCCCAACAAGTGTCCCGGCCAGGACCAGCAGGACAACCCCTAAGCTCAAGGGCGCCGGCAGCCGGTCGTCGCGCTCCACAGCGGCAGGCGCCCGGAGGGGTGATCCAGAGGATGCGTACGCGAGAGCTGTGATCCGCCCCTCCTGGACGGTGGCGTCGACGACGTACGAGAAGCGCGAGGTCGGCGTCGCCACTCGCTCCACCCACGACACCTGGTTGCCGCTTGTGTGCCGCTCGCTAATCGCCGCGTAACGCCCGCGGTTGCCACCCATCTGGATCACCATCATGCGCCGGATTTCGTCCTTGCCGGTGTGGACGCCGCCGGTGCTGTCGATGACAACCGCGTTGTCGGCGAATAGGGCCAGAACACCATCCCAATCACCGCGGTTGCGCGCGGCCTCGTACGCGTCGATGGTCGGGGTGGAGTCGCCCGCCTGGGCGAGGACCGATGGTGGCCGCAGCAGAACCACCAGGAGCAGGCTGAGAGCCCCGCGAGCTGCCCACCACAGCGCCACAGTCCAAGCCTACCCGATCCTCCCGAGAGGCTGGGACGCCGTAGGCGGGGACACGGCTACTCTTGCTCTTTACTCTATTTCCTCTATTACTCTTTGCTCTTTTCAGGAGACTCTAGAGAGCCATGCTCGACCGACAGTACGGCCCGGCCGCGGAGCCGCGGCGCTATCCGGACCAGGACATCCTCGTCCTCGACCCACGGTTCGCCGCCTACCGGGTCGGCAACACGGCGATCACCCGCCTGTGGACGGGCGGCTTGTGGTCGGAGGGGCCGGCCTGGAATGGCGGCGGCCGTTTCCTCGTCTGGAGCGACATCCCGAACAACCGGCAGCTCCGCTGGCTCGAGGAGGACGGCCACGTCAGCGTCGTCCGCCAGCCGTCCGGCAACAGCAACGGCAACACGTTCGACTTCCAGGGGCGCCTCGTCTCGTGCGAGCATCTGAACCGTCGCGTGGTCCGGTACGAGCACGACGGGTCACTGACAGTGCTCGCGGATTCGTACGGCGGCAAGCCGCTCAACTCACCCAACGACGTCGTCGTGCACCCGGACGGCGGCGTCTGGTTCACGGACCCGCCCTACGGCACGATCAACGTCGGCGGCTACGAGGGGCAGCACGGCGAGCTGTTCCTGCCGAACGTGGTCTACCGGGTCGACCCGACGGGCAGGCTGGACGTGGTCCTGGACGAGCTCGACAGGCCGAACGGGCTGTGCTTCTCCCCGGACTACAAGAAGCTGTACGTCGTGGACACGGGCAAGCCGCGCGACATCCGTGTCTATGACCTGGTGGGCGACAAGGGCCTGGCAAACGGCAAGCAGTTCACCGACATGAAGCTGGACGGCGTGGCGGTCGGGCCGGACGGCATTCGCGCCGACATCGACGGCAACATCTGGGCCGCCGCCGGCTGGGCGGGGCCCGGCTACGACGGCGTGCACGTCTTCACCCCCGAGGGAGAGCGGATCGGCCAGATCCTGCTCCCGGAGAGCTGCGCCAACGTCTGCTTCGGGGGCCCCAAGCGCAACCGCCTGTTCATGGCCGCCAGCCAATCTCTGTACGCGGTCTACGTCAACACCCGCGGCGCGCACGTCTCGTGAGCCGCGCACCCTGGCCGCCGTTGCTCTGCCCTACGGTTGATCCCCCGGCTCCAGGCAGAACAGGCGGTCGCCCGCGCGGAGCACCGTGTCCGGCCCGGCAAAACTGGCGTAGAAGCCGCGCGTCCCCGCCCGCAAGAACCGCAGGCCCTCCGTCACAGGCGGGTCGGTTCGGTCCGTCTCCGTGTAGCCGAGGGCAAATCGGGTGAACTCCAGGCACGGCTCGGCCACTGAGATGCTGTGCAGGTACACCCTGGCGCCGTCCCCTGTCTCGATGGCCAGCCCCTGCGCTAGCGCGTCCGCGTCGATCCGCTCCCTATCCCTAACCTGGACCAGGAGGTTCTCGCCCGCGATGCCGTCAGCGAGACGCTCGCCGAAGCGGTCGCGCATGGCCTGGTAGTGCGAGGTGAACCCGACGGACACGGCGTTGATGCCGCGCTGGTTCTGCTTGGTCTGAGGGTGGACGCGGTTGTGGACGTCGACGATGGCCGCGCCGTCGGCAGGGATGCCCACCACGCCGGCCGTCGTGAGCCGCAGCGCTGGGACGGGCACGAGCGGGCCGGTGTCGTAGCGCTTGCCCACCGGCGCGGCCACCTTGAGGCTGCTCCGCTGGACCTGGAGCTTGACGATGGGGCCGAGAAGTTTCACAGCGACTACCTTAGCGCGCCGGCCGCGGCATCCTCTATGTGCGATGTGCGCCATACTTGCGGCGCATGGGTAGAACGTGGACGTTCGCAAGGCGGGTCGCCGCGGTGATCCCCGTGCTGGTTCTGCTGGCGGCATCGTCCGGGAGGGCGGAGGCTCAGGGGCACCCGCCCGAGCCGGACTATCAGGACGACCGCAGCACGCCTGAAGCAGTCGTCGGCTCCTACTTCGACGCCATCAATCGACGGGAGTACGCGCGCGCCTACTCGTAGTGGCAGCCCGGCGCCGCCCAGTCCCAGCTGCCCGCCTTCGACGATTTCCAGCAGGGCTACGCTCAGACCACCTCGGTCCAGGTGCAGACCGGCGACGTCGGCGGCGGCGTCGGAGCGGGGCAGCTCTACTTCACGGTGCCGGCCACGCTGGTCGCGACCCTGAGCGACGGGTCGACCCAAACGTTCGTCGGCTGGTACACGCTGCACCTGTCCCGACCCAGCCTCCAGGCGCAACCGCCCTTCCGCCCAATGGGTATCGAACGGGCTACCATCGTCCAGGTGGACAACGACGCCGACACGGGCACGCTGATGAACGGGAGCTGCCCGCCAGTGTGAGGGTGGGGTGGGGTGGGGGTGAGGGTGAAACTGACCACGACCACAACCACAATGGGGGGACAGGCACACGGCGTCGCAACCAGCGCTGCTCATAGTGTTGTCCAACCCCTCCTCCCTGTGTGGCCGCCGCGAGCGACCGACGACACGGACAGAAAGCCGGATGCGATGCGACTCTCCCCCTCTTTCCTATCTTTCCTACCCGCGATTGTGGCCTTTGGCTTGCTCGCCTCGAGCCCGGTGATGGCGGCTCCCCCGCCGCCCGCCTCCGGCGACGACACCGGCCACGCTTTCGGCAGCCGCTTGCCGGTGGCCACGATGACGATCACGGCGGAGGGGGTTGGCCACGCCTACGGCAGTCGCTTCCCGATCGTCCCGGTGCGCCCGGCCGCGGGGCTCGACGACGGCTACGACAGCTAGGAGCGAAGATCAACGAGCAACGGGCGAAGGCTTGGAGGCTGGCCTCAGCCCGCGACGGCGCACAGGTCACGGTCACGCGCTGGCACCGGGGGGCGCCAGGCGTCGTCGAACTGGCCGCGCATCATCTCCATCACCTGCATGTGGTGGGGCGCGTAGTGCTCGCGCAGCACGCCGACCGCTGCCTCGGGGTCGCGCTTGGGGCCGCAGGTGAACAGGTCGACGGCGGCGTAGCCGTACTCCGGCCAGGTGTGGATGACCAGGTGGCTCTCCGAGACGATGGCCATCCCGGTGATGCCGGTGGGCGCGAACGGGTAGACCTTCAGATCGAGCAGTGTCACGTCGAGGGCGACGACCAACTCGTGCAGGGCCTGCTCGGTGACCTCGACAGAGTTCAAGTTCTTGCAGCCCCACATCTCCAGGATGAGGTGGCGCCCGACAGCCTTCATGCGGTGACCTCCACCAGAGAACGTACGGGGGGCAACCGTCAGGACAGTACGGGCGCCGCGCCTGCCCATACGGCCACGGCCTGACTTTTTCTCGGGGGTCCCAGTATACCCGCGCCACGCCGCCCCATCCACCTTCCGTTTACGTGTCGTTCTCATTTCGTTAACATTGGCGTGGGCCAGGCCGCGCGGGCCAGAGAACCCAGCCTCGACAGACTTCTCGCTTCTAGTCCGGATCGGGTGAGCGGAGTAGACTGGCATGGTCTGGGGGGCATGCATGCAGCAGACGCGTCTTTCGCGCCGTCAACTTGTCAGGTCGGTCTTCTCTCTTGCTGGTGTTGTATCGGCGGCGGCGCTGCTCGACGCCTGTAGCTCGACGGCTTCAACGCCGGCCGCGCCGGCCGCAACCACGGCGCCGCCGGCCGCCGCCGCGACCAAGCCCGCGCCGGCCGCGACCACGGCGCCAGCGCCAGCCGCCGCCACCAAGCCGGCCGCCGTTGCCGCCGCTTCTCCCGTCGCCCCTGGCGCGACCTCCATCACTGCCACGCCCGCGGCCGAAGCGGGCGGCGTCGTCGCACCCAAGGCTGCCCGGGGCGAGCTGGCCGACCAGACCATCGTCGTCGCCATCTCAGGTGGCCCCGAGGCCGACGCCCACACCCGCCTGGCCGCCAAGTTCACCGAGTACACCAAAGGCATGGTCAAGGTCCGCGTCGAGGAGCTGCCGCGCGGCACCCCCGGCAGCGCCAAGGCGCTGACCACCCTCCAGGGTCAGTCGGACGCCTGGGACGTCCTGAGCGTCACCAGCACCAACTTTACCCAGTGGGGCCAGGCCGGCTTCATGGCGCCACTCAAGACTTTCATGGCCAACCCGGACCTGTTCAACGCGCAGGCCTACAACCTGGACGACTTCCCGAAGGCGCTGCTGGAGATCCCGACCGCCAAAGGGGAGCTCATCGGCTTCCCGCAGGAAGCCAGCACCCTGATGTTCTTCTACCGCAGGGACCTGCTCAAGAAGTACGGCATCGCCGAGCCCGGCCCGAAGGGGTACTCCTGGAAAGAGCTCCTGGACAACGCCCTGGCGCTCAAGCCCAAGCTGGCGGCCGACGGCCTGACCGACGTCTTCCCGCTCGTCTTCGGCGTCAAGGCGACCGGCCATGCCAGCGTCCAGGCCTGGAACGCCTTCTGGTCGTACGGGCAGGAGCTCTTCGACGACAAGTGGAACCCGCAGTGGACGTCCGAGAAGGCGAACACGGCCATGACGATGCTGACCGACTTCCTCTTCAAGCACCAGGTGGTCAGCGAGGGCATCGTCGGCTACGAGTACCCCGAGGTCTTGACAGCGCTGCAGCAGAACAAAGCGGTGATGGCCCTCCAGTGGAACGCGGCCGCCCCGACGGTCCTCGACGCCTCGAAGTCGCCCGAGTGGGGCCCGAACGCCGCCTTTAGCGTCTACCCCTACGAGCCGACGGCCGGCCCGGACCAGAAGCGTGTCCAGGAGAGCGTCTGGGCGCAGTGCGTCTCCAGCTTCTCGAAGAAGCAGGAGGCGGCCTTCTCCTACATCACCTGGTTCACAAGCAAGGACGTCGCCCGCGACTACGTGACCAACGGCGGCGGCTCCTCGGGCCGGAGCTCCCTGCTGACCGACCCGGCGATCGTCGCCAAGAACCCGCACTACCCGGCCGTCCTCAACGGCTTCAACCTTCTGCACCGCCTGCCAAGACTGACCGAATGGGGGTACATCAACGACTCGATCGCCAACCCCGACTTCAGCTCCATCTGGAGCAAGCAGCTCAGCGTGGCCGACGGCCTGAAGAAGGCCAACCAGGAGACCATCGACTACCTGAAGGACCAGGGCGTTCTCTCCTAGACATGCACGCCTATCCACAGGCCACCCGGGCGGAGGTCGTCCGGGTGCCTCGGTACAAGCAGCTCCAGCGCTGGGCTGGAGCCGACCGCACGCTGAGCTGGCTGCTCCTGGCGCCATCCCTGATCGTGATCGCTGGCGTCTTCGTCTACCCCCTGGGGTACAGCCTGTGGATGAGCCTGCAGGCCTACAACATCATCACGCCGGCGCGCTTCATCGGGCTGCGCAACTACCAGCGCATCCTGAGCGACGACACGTTCTGGCACTCGGCCGTCACGACTTTCTCCTTCGCGATCCCCACCTTCGCCATCGAGGTCGTGCTCGGCTTCGGCCTGGCGCTGATGCTGGAGCGCGTCAGCCACGGGCGTGGGCTGATGCGCTCGGTCATTCTGGTCCCTCTGCTGTTGACCCCGGTGGTCGAGGCTCTCAACTGGCGCGTGATGCTCAACTACGACTTCGGGGTGGTCAACTGGCTGCTCGGACTGGTCGGCATCCCGAAGATCAACTGGGTGAACGACGCGCAGCTGGCGATGCCGGCGCTGGTCGTGCTCGAGGTCTGGCGGGTCGTCGGCTTCGAGGTCCTCGTGTTCTCGGCCGGCCTGGCGGCCTTGCCCAGCGAGCCGTTCGAGTCGGCGGAGATCGACGGCGCGTCGTCATGGCAGCAGCTGCTGCACCTGACCCTGCCAATGCTCACGCCGCTGTTCGTGGTGGTGGCCCTGTTCCGCTCCTACGAGCTGCTGCGCGTCTTCGACATCGTCTACGGCCTGACCGGCGGCGGGCCGGGCCGGGCCACCGAGACGCTGAGCTTCCACATCTTCAACCAGATGATCTCAGGCTTTCAGGTGGGCTACGCGTCGGCCGCGGCCTACGTCCTGTTCGCCATGAGCCTCATGCTCATCCTGGTGATCATCCGCGTCCTCGGCCTCGGCGGCATCGAGGCGGCCGAGTAGCCGAGTAGCCGAGTAGCCGAGTAAAGGGAGGACCACCGTGGCCATCACCCACGCCCGACGGCGCCACCCGCGGATCGATCCTGTCTCCGTGTTCTGCTACGCCTGCCTCGGCGTCTGGATGGTCTTCGCCATCTTTCCCGTGTTCTGGTCGTACCTGTCGTCCTTCAAGCCGCCCCAGGACATCTTCGTCCTCCCGCCCAAGCTGATCTTCCCGCCGACGCTGCACAACTACGCCGTGATCTTCGGCCTCCAGGTTGGCACCGAGGCCGAGGGCGTCACCGAGGTCCAGGGAGCGACGGGCGTCATCAGCGAGCTGCCGCGCTACTTCCTCAACTCGCTGATCATCAGCGGTGGGACCATGGTGCTGTCCATGGCGATCGGGTGCCTGGCAGCGTATTCGCTCGCGCGCTTCCGCTTCCGCGGGAAGCGCTACATGCTGCTCGGTATCCTGCTGGTGCGGATGGTCCCGGCCGTGGTGCTCGTCATTCCGATCTACGCGCTGTGGCGGTCGCTCGGCTTGCTGGACACCCACCTCGGGCTCATCCTGGCCTACCTGTCGTTCAACCTGCCATTCGTGATCTGGATGATGCGCGGCTTCTTCGTCGACATCCCGGTCGAGATCGAGGAGGCGGCCCTGATCGACGGCTGCTCGCGCCTGACAGCGCTGGTCAGGGTGATCCTGCCGTTGGCCGCGCCGGGCATGGCAGCGACGTCGATCTTTGCCCTGCTGCTGGGGTGGAACGAGTTTCTCTTCGCCGTCCTGCTGACGTCGGACAAGGCCAAGACGCTCACGCCGGCGATTCTCAATTACGTCACCGACCGGGCGATCCTGTGGGGCAACCTGTACGCGGCGGGCTCGATCGTCCTGCTGCCGGTGCTCTTCTTCTCGCTGGCGGTCCAGAAGCACCTGGCGCGCGGCCTCACTGGCGGAGCCGTCAAGGGCTGACCTACGCATCGCTGGGCAGGAGGAGCCATGACGAGCGGGGCGCTGTTGTCTGTTCCAACGTTCGAGCGGTGGCAGCTGGGCGACTTCGCCGCTGGTGAGGGGAGCGCCGCTGGCGCCGCGACACCGGAGTACGCGGATGGCGAGTGGCTCGACGTGGCCGTTCCGGGGGACGTGCACAGCACCTTGATCGCCGCCGGCCGCATCCCTGACCCGTTCTTCGACCAGAACGAGAAGGGGTGCGCCTGGGTCGAGGAGCGCGAGTGGTGGTACCGCGTGCGCTTCGCCGGGCCAGCGGCGCCCGCGGCCGGCGAGCGGCTCCAGCTGGTGTTCCACGGCCTGGACACGTTCGCCACCATCTGGCTCAACGGCGCGGAGCTCGGCCACCATCAGAACATGTTTCGGCCAGCGATCTTCGACGTCACAGGCAGCCTGCGCGACGGGGCCAACACCCTGGCGGTGCGCTTCGATCCGCCGTTGCGCCGCATCGCCGGCATGACCCTGTCCCAATGGGGGCGCAACCCTGAGCGGGTCGCCATGCGCAAGGCCCAGTTCGGCTACGGCTGGGACTGGGGCCCGCGCCTGCCGACGGTGGGTATCTGGCGGCCCGTCGAGCTCCGTCGCCAGCGCGAGGCCGCCATCAGCGGCGTCCACTTCTCGACGGTCGACCTCGCGCCAGGCCACCGCCAGGCAGCGGTCGCCGTCCGCGTGACCGGGGAGCGCTTCGCCGGTGCGGGGCCCCTTGCGGCCCACATCCAGCTCGTGCCACCGGACGGCGCGGCGGCCGTGACCTACGACCTCGCCCTGCATCCTGGCCCAGGCGGCACTGACGGGTCGTCGTTCGACGGCACCGCGTACCTCGCGGTCGACAACCCCAGACTCTGGTGGACCCACGACCTTGGCGACCCGGCGCTCTCGAGCCTCTCGGTCACGCTGCGTGGCGGTGGCGGCGAGCTCGACCGCCACGAGTCGCGGGTCGGCATCCGCACGCTCACCCTTGACCAGTCGCCGGACCCTGTCGAGCCCGGCACCCGCTTCTTCCGCTTCGTCCTCAACGGCGTCCCGATCTTTGCCCGCGGGGCCGACTGGATCCCGTGCGACTCGTTCGTCGGCGCCATCCCGCGCGAGCGCTACGCCACGCTTCTGGCGGCGGCCCGCGACGCCAACATGACGATGGTGCGCGTCTGGGGTGGCGGCATCTACGAGCACGACGCGTTCTACGACCTGTGCGACCAGCTGGGCCTTCTAGTCTGGCAGGACTTGATGTTCGCCTGCGCCATGTACCCGGAGGACGACCCGGGGTTCGTCGCCGAGGTCGACGCGGAGGCCCGCTACCAGGTGGCCCGGCTGCGCGGCCATGCGTGCCTCGCCCTGTGGTGCGGCAACAACGAGAACCAGTGGATCCACGACCGGACCTTCTGGGACAGGGGCAGGGATAAAAACGACCCGCCCCCGTACGGCGCGCTCTACTACGACACGATCCTGCCCGCCGCCGTGGCGGAGCTGGATGGGCGGACGCCCTACTGGCCCGGCTCGCCGTTCGGCGGCAACGACCACAACAGCCGTGAGGAGGGAAACGTCCACAACTGGGAGGTGTGGCACGGCAACTTCCCACGGCGGTTTGGCGAGCAGCCGCGCCGCGAGCCCACCCCGGAGAACGTCTCGTTCGTTCGCTACGCCGACGACATGGGCCGGTTCATCAGCGAGTTCGGCATGCACGCCTCGCCGGTCCTGGAGACGCTGCGCCGCGCCATCCCCGAGGACCAGCTCTACCACCACAGCCCGGCGATGGACTGGCACAACAAGGACAACCCGAAGAACAAGGGCGACAACCTCATGCAGGGCGTGACCGGCCTGCCCCGCACCCTCGAGGAGTACATCGCGTTCAGCCAGATCGCTCAGGCCGAGGGCCTCAAGTTCGGCATCGAGCACTTCCGCCGGCGCAAGCCGCACTGTTCTGGCACGCTCGTCTGGCAGCTGAACGACTGCTGGCCGGTGCTGAGCTGGAGCGTCCTGGACTACTTCGGCTCTGGCAAGGCAGGCTACTACTACCTCCGGCGCGTCTTCAGTCCTGTCCTGGCGTCGTTCAAAGCCTTGCCGGACGGGAGCGTGGAGCTGTGGCTCACCAACGACACGCTGGACGACGTGGTCGACACTGCTGTCGTGCGGCTCCAGACCTTCGCTGGCGAGACGCTCTGGGAGCGGCAGTGCCCCGTGCGAGCCCCGGCGAACGCGAGCGGACCTGTCCTCTCCTTGAGCCGATCTGACGCGGGCAGCGCCGTCGACCGCTACCTGGGCGTGCGCTCGGCCGGGGAGCGGTTCCGACGCAACCGCCACTTCTTCGCGCCCATCAAAGACTTGCGTCGCCCACCGAGCCAGGTGCAGGTCAGTGTCACGCCGGTGTCGGCAGCGGAGCTGCGGGTCGACCTCCGGGCGCCGGCCGACGCCTACGCCTTCTTCGTGCACCTCGCCGCGGCCGGCGGGGCGGCCCACTTCAGCGACAACTACTTCGACCTCGAGCCCGGCGAATCCCAGACGGTGACCGCCACGGCGAAGGCGGGCAGCCTCACCCCGGAGGCGGTCACGGTAGCCTGGCGCTAGCTCCAGGTGCGCTCGGCGATGTAGCGGTGGGCAGCGATGGCGGCCGTGGCGCCGTCGCCCGCCGCCGCTATGGCCTGCGACGCCGAATCCTGGCGCACGTCGCCGGCCGCGAACAACCCCGGCAGAGCTGTCCGCATCCAGACGTCGGTCGCAATGTGGCCCCCCGGGTCCAACGGGAGCAGTCCGTCCAGAAGGAGAAAACCCGTGTTCGGCTGGAGGCCGACGTACGGAAAGACGCCAGCGACCGGGAGCTCCGTCGCCGACGGCTCCCCCCGAACGCGGATGCGCACACCCGAGACGACCTCGTCGCCCAGGATCTCCTGGACCAGCATGCCGTAGCGCACCTCGATCACCGGCTCGGCCAGCGCCCGGCCCACGTACGTGGCCTGCGCCGCCAGGGCGTCGCCCCGGTGCAGCAGGGTGACCCGCGCGGCGAACCGAGCCAGAGTGAGCGCCTCCTGGACCGCCGAATCGCCACCGCCAATCACGGCGACGGCCTTGCCGCGGAACAGCGGGCCGTCACAGGTGGCGCAGTGGCTGACGCCGCGGCCGAACAGGCGCGTCTCGCCCGGTATGCCGAGCTCCTTCGGCCGCGACCCGAGGGCGACGACGACCGCTTTCGCCCGGTGGCGCGACTCGCTCGTCGTGACCTGCCAGTGGGCATCGTCCCGCAGGAGCTGGTGCGCCTCGGCTAGCTCGAACTCGGCGCCCGCGTTGGCGGCCTGCTCCTGGATGGACGGGCCGAGGTCGTAGCCGGCGACGCCGTCGGCAAACCCGGGGTAGTCCTCGATCTTGTCGACGTTCACCAGGTGCCCACCCGGCATGCTGGCCTCGACGACGAGCGTGGAGCGCCCATGCCGGGCCGAGAACAGGCCGGCTGTCAGCCCCGCCAGGCCCCCGCCAAGGACGACAACGTCGTACTCCGCGGGATCACCTCCACTCGTCGACGGACACGGTCTTGCCGTAGTTGCCGCCGAAGATGCGCCAGTACCCGTTCGTCTCGCCGCCCACCACCACCACGTGGACCTCGTCCTTGGTGTACATGTGGACCAGCTCGTCCGGCGCCGCCTTCAGCATGGAGGCGTACGGCTCCTCGCCGAACGTGGCCCGCGGGTACACGTAGTTCTGGATGAGCTGGTAGTCCCAGTACTCGCCGGCGGGCATCAGCGCATTGTCGTAGATCCAGTCGATCAGCTTCTCCTTCGTGTCGAGGCCGCCGCGGTCGATGAACAGACGGGCGGTGATCGGGTCCAGGACGAAGGTGGGCGACTCGTGGGGGTCCATGCCGCGCAGCATGTTGCGCACGTGGTCCCGCCAGTGCGCCTCGCGCAGGCCGAGCGTGAAGGACGTGTGGCGGCAGCCCGAGAAGACGCTCACCGCGCTGTCCGTGGGCTTGAACCCGTGCTCCACGTGGAACGGCAGCCACGGGCTCCGCTCCTCGTTCTCCGCGTAGGTGATGCAGTTGTAGGCGTAGTTGTTTCCCTGGGAGCCGAGGTACGTCAGGCCAGGCACGGACCCGCCCTGGAGGTTTTGCGACAGCAGGCCGTAGGCGCGGCCAATGGTCGCGTTCGCGTGGTTGTACGGGCCCAGCGCGCCAATACCCCAGTTCATGCCCAGCTCGTGGCGCACAGGCCCGTTCACCACTGCCATCGCCGCCGCCGAGCTGGTCGTGCTGCCCCGCGCCGACACCCCGCTGGCCGCCATGGCCAGGATCACCGGGAAGTACTCCGGTCGGGCGCCGGCCATGACCGCGTTGACCGCCACCTTCTCCACCGTGTACTCCCAGTACTCGCGGAAGGCCGTCGGCCGCATGCGGCCGACGACTTCGCCAGGCTTGTGGCTGGTGTGGGCCAGCATCTCGGCCACCCGCTCCTCGGTGGGCAGGATGATCGGCAGCTTGTCGGTCCAGTTCTGCTCCAGGAAGAGCTGGTGCAGGTTCGCCTCCGTGTCCGGGTCCACCAGTCGCGGCGTGGTCCGCTCGTACACCACCTTCTTCACGTCCTCGGCGTCGAACGGCCGCGTCAAGCCCTCGATCACCTCGCGCATGAACGGTCGGCCCGTGATCGGGTCGGCGCCGTCGATGTAGGCGCGGAGCTCCTCGGCCGACTTGCCCATGACCGGCTGCGGCACGAAGGCGTAGCGCATCCGCGGGATGCCGTTGACCCGCGCGACCGACCGGACCGCGCGCTCGAAGATGTCGGTGTGGACGGCGACGGCAGGGACGCCGTACTTGCTATCGATTGTCATCCCGTGCACGGCGACCGCCGGCGCACAGGTGCTTCAATGGCCAACCCCGATGATGGCCGCGTCGCCATCGGCCTTGACCTTCTCCCAGGTGGCCGGGTCATCCCGCGTGTAGACGCTCGATATCTGGATGAACTTCGCCCGCGCGCTCGGCAGGTTCTCGGCGAACCACGCCTGCATCTGCTTCAAGAAGATGTCGGAGTCGTCGAAGCGGCAATCGACCAGGTAGACGGTCTTGCCGTCGAGCGTGTCCAGCCGCGGCGCCATGTCTTTCGGGGTGACTCGTGGCGGGTACCCCGTGGGGTTCAACACCGTCAACCTGGCGGCGTCTCCCGCCGCTGGCGCCCCGTTCCGCTGCGACTCTGTGTGGATCACGCGCAACCCCTCGTCTTTCGCGGCGCGAGCGCTCGCCGGGGACGAACCCGCCGACGGCGCTGTCTGGCCTCCCATCAGCGTAGTGCTCCCAGAGGGGGCAGTCAAACCCTGTGGCGGTTGCGGCTGCCGCTTCGTTGACAGAGGCCCGGGCCGAGCTTATCGTCTCCACCAGGCGGCAGCAGGCAGCTGGCCGCAAAGGGCTACGCATGGGTGCGAGGAGGATGGCAGTATGGCGCGGACGGTCCCAGTGGCGCTAACGGTGAATGGCACGAGGTACACCCGCGAGGTGGAACCGCGAGACTTGTTGGTCTACTTCCTGCGGGACGAGCTCGGGCTCACTGGGACACACGTGGGCTGTGACACGAGCCAGTGCGGCGCGTGCACGGTGCTGCTGGATGGGCGGGCCGTCAAGTCGTGCAGCCTGTTCGCGGTCCAGGCCGACGGCCGCGAGCTCACCACAATCGAAGGCATGGCCACCGACGGCAAGCTGCACCCGCTCCAGGAGGCGTTCTGGAACGAGCACGGCCTCCAGTGCGGCTTCTGCACGCCGGGCTTCATCATGACCGCCGCGGCGCTGCTCGCCGAGAACCCGCGGCCGTCGGAGGACGAGATCCGGCGCGGCCTGGAGGGCAACCTCTGCCGCTGCACGGGCTACACGAACATCGTCAATGCCGTCCAGGCTGCCAGCCTCGCGACCGCGGCGCTCTCCATGACGCCCGGCCTGGCGGCAACCGCCCCCGCCGAAAGGGCTTAAGCCAAAAGCCGAAAGCCGAAAGGGTTCAAAGGCACAGCTCATGGCTATCTCACAGATGATCGGCGCCAAGATCCACAGGCGCGAAGACCCGCGGCTCATCACAGGCGGCGGCCACTACGTCGAAGACCTCAAGCTGGCCGGCGCACTCCAGCTGATGGTCGTGCGCAGCCCATACCCGCACGCGCGCATCACCAGCATCAACACCGACCGCGCCCGGGCGATGCCCGGCGTCGTGGCAGTCTTCACCTGTGCCGACTTCAAGCCCGCCCTGACAGGGGGCACGCACCCGTCCGCCCCGGCCTTCGTGGCCGAGAAGAGGACGGTGCCCGTGCGCTTCCCGATCGCCGACACCGAGGCTGCCTTCCAGGGCGAGCCGGTAGCGGTCGTGGTGGCCGAGAACCACAAGCTTGCCGCCGACGCCGCCGAGGCGGTCGACGTGGAGTACGAGCCGCTGCCGCCCGTGATCGACCTGCTCGAGGCGCTCGAGCCGGACAGCCCGAAGACCCACACGGACCTGCCCGACAACGTTGCCTGGGACTTCACCTACCTCCCGGAGGAGGGGGTCAAGGAGGCCTTCGCCCGCCCGGACGCCGTCGTCGTCAAGGAGCGCATCCTCCAGCAGCGCCTGGCGCCAACGCCGATGGAGCCCCGCGGCGTGGTCGCCGACTACAACCGGTTCGAGGGGGCGCTGACCCTCTGGCTCTCCAGCCAGAACCCGCACTTCATCCGCCTGTTCGTGGCCGGCGCGCTCGGGCTGACCGAGACGAAGGTGCGCGTCATCTCGCAGGACGTCGGCGGCGGGTTCGGCAGCAAGATCTCGCCGTACCCCGAGGACTACCTGGTCGCGGCGGCGAGCAAGCTGCTCAGCCGGCCGGTGCGCTGGATCGAGACCCGCACCGAGAACATCCAGACGACGACCCACGGCCGTGGGCAGCTGTTCGACGTCGAGGTGGCGGCCACGCGCGACGGCGCGCTGCTGGCCATGAAGGTGACGCAGTACCTGGACGCGGGCGCCTACGTGGGAACGTTCGGGGCTTTCCAGCCCTGCGCGTGTCTCCTGGCAGGCGGCGCCTACAAGTGGCCTGGCGGCATCGCCGCCCGCACGGTGGGTGTGCTCACCAACCGCGTCCCGACCGACCCGTACCGCGGCGCCGGCCGCCCCGAGGCGACGCACCTGTGCGAGCGGATGGTGGACAAGGTGGCGCGGGAGATCGGCATGGACCAGGCCGAGATCCGGCGCAAGAACTTCATCCAGCCAGAGGAGTTCCCGTTTACCAACCACTTCGGCCTGACGTACGACTCGGGCAACTATGAGGGGACCCTCGCCAAGGCGCTCGAGCACGTCGGTTACGACAACTTCCTGCGCGAGCAGGCGGAAGCCCGCAAGCAGGGCCGCTACCTGGGCATTGGGCTGTCCACCTGGATCGAGATCTGCGGCTTCGGCCCAAGCGCCGCCACCGCGCCGGCCACCGGCGGACTGGCCCTGATCGAGTCGGCCCAGGTCCGCGTGCACCCGAGCGGGTCGGCCCAGATCTACGTGGGCACCCACTCGCACGGCCAGGGCCACGACACCACCTTCGCCCAGATCGCCGCCGACACGCTTGGCCTGCCGTACGACTCCATCGAGATCCACCACGGAGACACCGGGGAGGGGCCGTCGTTCGGCTACGGCACCTACGGCAGCCGCAGCCTGGCGGTCGGCGGCATGGCGGTCCGGGTCTCGTCGCAGAAGATCGTCGAGAAGGCCCACAAGATCGCCGCCCACCTGCTCGAGGCCGCGCCCGACGACGTGATCTTCGAGCAGGGCCGCTTCCACGTGAAGGGCAACCCCAGCAGCGCCAAGAGCATGGGCGAGGTTGCCCTGGCGGCGTACGGGGCCAGCCTGCCGGAGGGCGTCGACCACGGCCTCGAGGCGATCTCGTACTTCGACCCGCCGAACTTCGTCTGGCCATTCGGGGCGCACATCTGCGTGCTGGAGGTCGATCCGGCGACCGGCAGCGTCGACTTGAAGCACTACGTGGCCGTGGACGACTGCGGCAACGTGATCAACCCGATGATCGTGGAGGGGCAGCTCCAGGGCGGTATCGCGCAGGGCATCGCCCAGGCGCTGTTCGAAGAGATGGTGTACGACCCCGAGACGGGCCAGCTCCTGTCCGGCACGCTGACCGAGTACCTGGTGCCGACGGCCAACGAGATCCCGCGGCCCACGCTCGACCGGACGATCACCCCCAGCCCGTCGAACGAGCTGGGCGTCAAGGGGATCGGCGAGGCTGGCACCATCGCCGCCAGCGCCGCGGTCATCAACGCCATCGTGGACGCGCTGTCGCCACTCGGTATCACCCACGTGGACATGCCGGCCAGCCCGGACCGTCTCTGGAAACAGATCGCAGCCGCGCAGGAGGCCCGCTCGTGATCCCCGCCGCTTTCGACTACTACCGCGCATCGTCCGTCGACGAGGCGGCGCGGCTCCTCGGCCAGCACGGCGAGAGCGCCAAGATCCTGGCCGGAGGACACAGCCTCATCCCGCTGATGCGGCTGCGGCTGGCCCAGCCAGGCGTGCTGGTGGACATCAACCCCCTGGAGAAGGACCTGGGGTACATCCGGCGCGACAACGGCACCATCCGCATTGGGGCCCTGACCCGCCACCACCAGCTGGAGGAGTCGGCCGAGATCAGGAAGGGCCTTCCCCTGCTGGCCGAGATCGCCCACGAGGTTGGCGACACCCAGATCCGAACCATGGGGACGGTGGGTGGCGTGCTGGCCCACGGGGACGCCGCGGGCGACTACTGCACCCTGGCGGTGATGCTGGACGCCCAGATCACGACGAACAAGCGGACCATCCCGGCGAGCGGGTTCTTCCAGGGCGTGCTCACCACGTCGCTGGAGCCGGACGAGGTGCTGATCGAGGTAGCCTTTCCGGTCGCCGCTGGCCCGCACAAGTACATCAAGTTTCGCCGCCGCCTGTACGACTGGGCGGTTGTTGGGGTGGGCGCCCAGCAGCTCGACGGCGGCGAGTGGCGGGTTGGCGTCACCAATGCCGGCCCGACCGTTGTGCGAGCATCAGCCGTGGAGCAGGCCCTGGCCCAGGGCGCGTCCCCGGCGGAGGCATCGCAGCAGGTGGTCCAGGCGATCGACCCGCCGAGCGACCTGCGCGGCAGCGCCGAGTTCAAGCGGCACCTGGCAACCGTGCTCACCCAGCGGGCGGTGGAGGGCGCTTCGACGTCCTAGCTCTCAACTGTCCGCTTCCGCTCTGAAGCATGCTCGCGGGCGGAAGGAGAAGACGAGGTTCTGAGCCGGCTGTGCCAGCCGCGGGGAGAACGCCGCCGGAGGTCACGGCCGAGGATCGTCGGCGGGCCATCGACCGCCGCCGGGTCCGCACGCTGCGCCAGCGCAAGGGCTCCACGATCGGGCTCCTGTGGCTGCTCATCGGCCCCGGGATCCTGGCCATGGTGGGCGAGAACGACGCCCCCAGCATGCTGTCCTACGCCGCCACGGGCGCGCAGTTCGGCATCGGCTTCTTTCTGCCCTTTACCGTGGTCACCTTCGCCATGGCCTTCCTGGTGCAGGAGATGACCGTCCGCATTGGCGTCGCAACCCACCGCGGCCACGCCGAGCTGATCTTCGACCGCTTCGGGCCGTCCTGGGGCTGGTTCGCCATGGGCGATCTCCTGCTCGGCAACTTCCTCACGCTGGTGACCGAGTTCATCGGCATCCGCGCCGGCCTTGGCTTCTTCGGGATCCCGCCGCTCGTCGCTGTGCTGAGTGCACTCATCGCCGTGGCCGCCGCCGTGTTCACGGGGCGGTACTGGACCTGGGAGCGCCTCGCCCTGGGGCTCGCCGTATGCAATCTCATGTTCGTGCCAGTGGCGCTCCTGGCCCATCCAGACTGGCAGAGCGTCGGTCAGGCACTGCTCACCTGGAGCCCGTTGCCGGGCGGCCTGCGGAACGGCACGATCCTGCTCATGTTGTCCAACATCGGCGCCACCGTGACTCCCTGGATGCTCTTCTTTCAGCAGAGCGCCGTCGCCGACAAGGGCCTCACACGGGCCGACGTGCGCCAGGGGCGCATAGACACGGCCATCGGTGCCGGGCTCGCCGCCCTGTGCGCGCTGGCCACCATCATCGCGACCGCGACACTCTTTGGCCACCTCGACGCGGCCACCGTCGACCTCTTCCAGGCCGCCCAGTTCGCCCAGGCGATCGAGCCGTACGTGGGGCACATCGGGGCGGCGCTGTTCGCCCTTGGCATCTTTGAGGCCGGACTGGTCGCCGCCCTCACCATCTCGACGTCTTCGGCGTACGCCTTCGGCGAGGTCGTCGGCAAGGCGCACAGCCTGAACCGGTCCGTGAGGGAAGCGCCTCCGTTCTACGGTGTCCTGCTGCTGCTCGCCGCCCTCGCGGCGGGCCTCGTCCTCATCCCCGGAATGCCGCTCCAGTTCATGGTGCTCATCGTCAATGTCATCGCCGTGCTGGCGATGCCGCCCGCCCTCGTGTTCCTGTACCTGCTGGCCAACGACCGCGAGGTGATGGGTGATCTCCGCAACTCTCGGCTGAGCAACGCGCTCACCGGTATGGTGGTCGTCTTTCTCGTGGCCGCCGGCCTGGCCTTCGCCGTGAGCGTCCTCGCGCCTCAGCTCTTCTCCTAAGCGCGTAGCGCGACCAAAGGCAAGAGCCTAAGCAGGTGGAGCTCGGCGTCAGGCAGCGATTCGTTCCACACTGCTCCCGGCGCCGCACAAATAGCGTACTCGCGGCGCGTTCAATGGAGTGGCACCGTGGGGCGGACGATGCGACCCTGGCAGGATGGTCACGGGCCCCACGAGTCAAATCGGCCGTGCAGCTTGCCAGGGCCAGAGACGAGATCACGGCGCGGGCCCACGACGCCACCCTCCATCAAAGAACAAGGAGTGCCTCATGGCTGTCCGGAAGCGCGCATCAGCGCTGACCCCCGTTGAACAACGCTGACCCCCGTTGAACAACAGCGCTACGTCAACGGCGTCACCACGCTGATTCAGAACGGCTCGTATGGGAAGCTGGTCGCGATCCACGCCGACATGCAGCACATGCAGCACGGCAGCATGGGGCCGATCGGGCGGGAACGCTTCCTGCCCTGGCACCGCGACTTCTTGCAGAAGTTCGAGCAGGGGCTGCAGGCGCTCGACGCGCAGGCGTTCGTCCCGTACTGGCAGTGGACCGACGACCGGACCATTCCGACGTGGATAGCGACGTTCCTGCCCGTGGTGCCGGTGCCCGGCCTGCGCCAGCCGATTCACATCCATCGCTCGCTGGGCCGACATGGGCGGCTGGCATCGCCGTTCGAGGTCGAGAGCCTGGTCACCAACACCAACTTGAGCTACACGACCTTCACCAGCACGCTCGAAGGTATCCACAATGACGTGCACAACTGGGTCGGCGGAACGATGGGCAACATCATGGTGTCGCCAGCCGACCCGGTGTTGTGGCTGCACCACGCGCAGATCGACCGGCTCTGGAGCATCTGGCAGGCGACGAATCCTGGGAAGCACGCGACGCTGGCGCCCCCGGAGGACACCTTCGATCCCTGGAATGAGACGGAGCCGCAGGTTCGGTCGATCGCGCAGCTGGGCTACTCCTATCAATAGCTCACGAGCGGCCCTCCAGCGCTGCCCCGGACACGTGGGTCGACATCGCGGCGGGCTTCGAGCGCAAGGTCGCCGCGCGGCTGGCGCATGCCAGCCAGACCGCGGACCGGGAGACCCTGGGAGCTGACTGGCGGGAGCGGGCCGCCCAGATTGGGGCTCCGGTGGGACTGCCCCTGGCCGAATCTTTCGTCGTGCTGCACTTCGACTGATGTTGTGCACATGGGTGCTTGACGACGCGACGCCAAAAGCCACGCGCGGCAGGCCGTGGATGCCGGGCATAGGCGTCAGCGAGTGGGCTCGGCCAGTAGTTCGCGCTCGATGTGTAGTCGGATGGCGTCCCGGACCTGGCGGTAAACATTGAGCTGTTCATCTTCGGTCCCCGGAGCCTGGCTCGGGTCGGGGAAGCTCCAATGAACCACCCGTACCTCAGTGGCAGCCGCAGCGGACGGGAGCCGCGTCCGCGGGGCTGCCGCAGTAGGACGACTTCTGCTCTGGCGCGCAGCACGACGTCTGCTCGCTCGTCGAACAGCACGCGGCCTGGGATTCGACGGCAGCCACCACGGTAGCGACGACCTGGGCACTCGCCGACGGCGCCTGGGCCAGCTCCTCCTGGCGCGGCTTGGTTGCCCGAACAAAGCCACTGACCAGACGGCCGCCCGCGGTCGCCAGGTCGACAAAGCCTCCCTGCGCCCGCACGGTGCCGCAGCACTCACTCGCAGCCAGGTTCTCGGCGGCGTAGACGCGGGCCACCTCGACACCGACCTCCGCGAAGCCCGCCTCGGCCAGGAGCCGCCGGTACGTCTCTTCCTCGAGCGCGCCGGCGACGCAGCCCGCCCACAGCTCCACGCTCTGGCGGAGGCTGGGCGGCAGGTGACCCTGGACCACGACGTCCGAGACAGCGAAGCGGCCACCGGGCTTCAGGACGCGGAACGCCTCGCGCAAGACCTGGGCCTTGTCGGCGCTCAGGTTGATGACGCAGTTGGAGATGATCACGTCCACCGCGTTGTCCGGCAGCGGGATGGCCTCGATGGTTCCCTTCAGGAGCTGGACGTTGGTGGCCTGCTGCTCGGCCGCGTTGCGCTCCGCAAGAGCGAGCATCTCGTCGGTCATGTCCAGACCGTAGGCGAAGCCGGTCGGCCCGACCCGCCCGGCCGAGAGCAGCACGTCGATCCCCCCGCCGGAGCCGAGATCGAGCACCACCTCGCCGGCCTTGAGCTCAGCGAGGGCGGTGGGGTTGCCACAGCCCAGCGAGGCGAGCACAGCCGTCGCGGGCAGGTCCGCCACGTCGTCGACGGCGTAGAGGTCGCGGGTGATGATCCCCTTGTCGCTGGTCCCGCGGGAGCTGGTGTCGTCGGGTGACGACCCGCAGCAGCCTGCCGGCTCCACGACCGCCAGGGCTGCCTCCGCGCTGGTGGGATGAGCCTGTGTGACTGCGGAGGCAGCGGCGAGCGCGCAGTCGTCACCGAGGCCTGGGTCGCTATCGCCCGCGGCGACGTCGTCCACGCTGAGGACCTCGAGCACGAGCTCGCCTGGTGACATGGACCGTCGGCTGGACGCGACCGGCACTGCGCGACCTCCGGCGCCTGGCCCGACGGGTTGCCGAGAGGGTACGTGTGGCCGTCCGACGGCTAGTCGTCCCTGCTGGTCGGCGGCGGGGTCAGCGCTTTAGGGCTAGGCAAATGGTTGTATACTGCAACCGATCACCGCCACTATGCCGACTTCAGCCGACCCGGAGCAGCTCCAGGACCTCGTCGTCCGCTTCGTGCGCGCCTTTGGCCTGCTCCGGCCGGATCGCACGCCCTGTGGCGCGCCGGTGTCCGTCTCGGAGGCCCACGCCGTCATGGAACTGGCGCGCGGCGCGGCGCTCTCGCAGGGGGAGCTCACCGCCCGTCTCCGCCTCGAGAAAAGTAGCGTGAGCCGGCTGGTGGCTCAGCTCGAGCGGCAGGGGCATCTGCGGCGCACGCGCGACGCGCGCGATGGTCGTGTCCTCCGCCTCAGCCTCACGGCCGCGGGCGTGGCACTCGCGGCGCACCTCGCCCGTGCGCGGGCGGCAAAGTTCACGCGGCTGGTAGCGGCCATTCCCGATACGGACCGTGATCGGGTCGTGGACGGGCTGACGATCCTGGTGCGCGCCCTTGGCCACGAAGCGACACTGAAGGAGCCCACAGATGACGACGTACATGACAACGGCACAGTCCTTGACAGCCTGCGCTCTCCTGCTCGGCACGACGGTCCTGCTGTTGCCGCGGGTGGTCATGGGCCAGGAGGCTTCCCCTAACTCGGGGACGAGCACACCAAACCCCTCTCAGCCGTACACAGGCCTGGAGACGCGGCCTATCAAAGCACTCGCACCCAATCGCGTTGATGATCTGCTGGCGGGGCGCGGCGCTGGCTACGCCCTCGCCGGCGAACTGAACCACTATCCCGGCCCGCGCCACGTGCTGGATCTCGCCACCGAGCTGCAGCTCACTCCGGACCAAGATCAAGCCGCGCGGGACGTGCTCGCCCCGATGGACCAGCAGGCGAAGCTGCTCGGCAGCCAACTCGTGGACCTCGAGGCGCAGCTCGATCAGGCGTTCGCCGGCGGCAGCATCACCGACGATCGTCTGTCACTGCTCACCGGGCAGATCGCCCAGCTCGATGGCCAGCTGCGTGCGGTCCACCTGGCCGCGCACGTCAAGATGCGCGCGGTCCTGACACCGGAGCAGGTCGGCCGGTACGACCAGCTGCGGGGCTACGCGGCAGCGGACCCAGAGTCGCCCACTCCAGATCGTCAGCACCAGCCCGGCATGCACCAGGGGACGGCGACGGACCAACCCTGAACGGGAGGGTTGCTTCCATCCGCGCACAGCCCGCTGCCTGCGGGAGTCGGCGCTTGAGACAGTCTTAGCCGTGACAGGCGTGTTGGCCTTCTTCAATGCCGTAGTAGACGATGACCAGGCCGGCCAGCGGATCGGCCCACCACCAGCCGACAAACGCATTGAGCACCAGGCCGATGAGCACCGCACCAGTGAGGTAGCCGTCCACCAGCGTCACGCGCGCCTCGGTCGGCAGTACGGGGTTGCCGAGCGCCTTGCCAGTGCGTCCCTTCCTATACGCGAGCGCCATCATGGCCCCGAAGGTTAGGGTCAGCCAGACGATGCTCCTGCGGACGTTTCCGGGCGCGTGCCAGCCAGCAGCGTGTCAGCAGACTGCGCCAGGATGTACAGCGCCCGGCCGAAGAAAGCGGCGCCGATAAGGCGCAGGGCCTGGCGCTCTCGAGCAGGAGTGGCAGTGCCGTTCAACTGACACACGACGACCACTGAGGCGAAGATTTCGATCACGGAATCCAGGCCGAACCCGGCCAGGGCGACGGAGTGTGCGAGCCAGGCAGCGGCTAGGACGATCCAGCAGCCAACGATATTCCACGCCAGCGTGGCGTACTCCAGCAACAAACCGCGCCGTAAGAGTTGGCCCCGTGCTGTGCCTGGAGCAGTGGCGTGCGGCGGAGCAGACTGACCGCCCATACGTTCCTTATGAGGAGGGTAGGCCGTTGCCGGTGCTGCGCCGGACACGGGAATGGCGTCAGTGACCGCCGCCCACAGCGTACCTGAACAGCCCGACCTCTGAGGCGGCGGCATCCCCACCGCGAGTACTGGAACGAGTCCTACACGCGGACCGCTCCGAGCCTCTCGACGCGCCGGGCTGCTGACCGCGTGCCCGTCGCTAAGGACCCGTCAAAGAGCAAGTTGACCGGAAGGAGGCGGGCTGGTGACATGGGGAGATGCACGATGTGCCGACCATCCGGGCGAAGTTCGCGGCCTTGCGGCCGTATCTCGACGAGCGACGGCGT